>ERZ773204.420-NODE-420-length-35987-cov-4.215045_pt1 | contig 35987 bp, 37 predicted proteins | sample MGYA00581007_ERZ773204 | MGnify/ENA primary metagenome ERZ773204 (study PRJEB29015, sample SAMEA2737757) | human gut metagenome | biome: human gut; feature: human-associated habitat; material: faeces | place: China | collected 2012 ... | reverse complement strand
GCAATGGAAGTATTGAACAGCAAAATACGATTTTTAGAAAAGCCGACAGACAGCATGACAACACGAAAAAGGCTTTACCCAACCTATCAAGCGTGGGCGGAACTGATGAAAGATATAGGTAAGGTAACATTGATAACATCAGACCTTACATTTGAACAGGTTCGTGTATTTTCAGAAGCGTTGACAACAGATGAATTAAATAATGCGGCAGAGCCGGCAAATGATAATGTTGTTTTATGGCTGAATTTCGACGGACGCTTAGAAGATGATATTGCAACAGATGTAGATAAACGTATGTTAGAAGCGTTAGTAGACTATTGCTTATCATTAGAGAGTGGAGATTATCTCGAAGCAGGCTGGAGTGCAATGCAGAAACCATTGGAAACGGCGAAAACGGTTCTTGCAGACAAACAGGCAACAAGAAAAGAAGTGGCAGATGCAGAAAAAGCATTAAGTGAAGCAAAAGAAGCGCTTGTGTATGTAAAAGACTTAAAAGATGCAATTGATGTCGCAGACAAAGAAATTGTACCAAATAAGGATAAATACACAAAAGATTCTTACAAAGTATTTTCTGATGCGTTGAAAGAGGCGAAAGCAATTAGAAATAAAAAAGATGCTACTCAGGCAGAAGTAAACAAAGCAAAAATTACTCTGTTAGATGCACAGAATGCACTCGTAAATATTGCAGATAAATCGGATTTATCTAAAGCAATCAAAGATGCAGAGCAACTTCTGAAAAAAGAATCACTTACACCATCATCTGAACAAGAATTAAAAGCAGCAATTGAAGCGGCTAAGAAAGTAAATGATGATGAGAATGCTACTCAGGAAGCAGTAGACGCGGCAACTGAGGCGTTGAAAGAAGCGATGGGTGCAATTCGCACAATGGCAGACTTTAAAGAGTTAGAAAAAACTGTAAATAGAATTGACGAGATGAAACTTGACAAATACACAGAGGAAAGTGTGCAGATATTGAAAAAAGCATTAGCAGATGCAAAAGCAGTACTTGCAAATAAAGAATCTACACAGAAAGAAGTAGATGATGCATTATCTACACTTCTTGCAGCGGAAAAAGGACTCGTTAAGAAACAAGATGGTGGAAATAACGGTGGAAATAATGGGGGGAGCAATGGCGGAAATAATCAAAATAATGGAAACCATGGAAATCCTAACCGTCCTGTAAAAACAGGAGATACATCACCTGTTATGGCATTTGGCTTGGCAGCAGTTGCAACAGGCTTGGCAGGAGCGGTAGCGATGTATACAAAACGCAGAAAGAGAAGTTAATTTTTTTATAATGCTATCTTCAAAATCGGAAAAGAAGTGACGACTTATTTTAAGCATGATATAATTGGTTATAAAAAATGATAAATCGGAAAGGTAAAGGGGAAGAATAGTGAAATTTAATGCATTAAAAGTAGAAGACAAAACAGGGCGGGAAGTAATTTTGAGAAGTGCGGAGAAAAACGATGCTAAATCTTTACTGGAATATTTGAAGATAACAGCAGCGGAAACACCGTATTTAATCAGAGAACCTGAGGAAATTACACTGTCGATTGAACAGGAAGAAGAGTTTATCCAAAGAATAGAGGATTCCGAAAAGGAATTAATGCTCGTTGCAACGGTTGACGGAAAACATGTTGGAAACTGTTCTCTTATGAGCATGGGAGGTTTTAGAAGATACGGCCATAGATGTGATGTGGCGATAGCGTTATATCAGGAATACTGTGGAAGAGGTATTGGAAAAAAGATGCTTGAAACAGTTTTAAAAGTTGCAAAAGAGATTGGGTATGAGCAGGCGGAATTGGAAGTGGCAGCAGATAATAAGAATGCAATAGCACTCTATGAAAAACTTGGTTTTAAACAATATGGCTGTTTTCCCGATAATATGAAATATAGCAATGGAAAATATGCTGATGCTTACTGGCTGATGAGGAAATTATAGCAGGAATTGTAAAGATGTTTGAGAGGAAACGGAAATGAAGTATCATTATCTAGATATGAATGCATACAAAAGAAAGAAACATTTTGAATATTTTAGTACGATGGCGTATCCGTATGTCAGTGTAACGGTGAATGTTGATATAACGGAATTTCTCACGGAAATAAAACAGGAAAAGTTTTCGTTTTTTCTTTCTTTTTGCTATTGTGCAGCGAAAGCAGCCGATTCAGTGCCTGAATTTAGGCAGAGGATTCAGGAAAATAAAATTATAGAATATGACAGATGCAGAACATCTCACACAGTCTTTTTGGAGGACGGTACATATTGTTACTGTATGCTTGATTATGATAAATCATTTGAAGAATATTTGAGGTATGCAGTGCGGACACAGGAAAATGCAAAACAGGAGAAAAGTGTGGAAGATAAACAGGAAGATTTGAATGAACTGATTTTTATTTCTACTTTACCGTGGTTTTCCTATACGGCATTGAACAATCCCGTTCCAATCCCTGCTGACAGTAATCCGAGAATTACATGGGGAAAATATATCAAAGAGGATTTAAAGACGGTTATTCCGGTGACAGTGCAGTGCAATCATGCTTTGGTAGATGGAGTGCATATTTCACAATTTTTAGAAGCGCTGAAAAAGGAACTATGTAAAGTGACTGAGAGTGTGAGGAAACAGGAGGGAAATAAATGACAATACGAGTTGCAGAAGAGAAAGATTACATACAGGTAGAAAACTTAATGAAACAGGTGCAGAATTTACATGTAGAGTTGCGACCGGATATTTATAAGCCGGAGGAAATCGTTTTACCGAAAAAGGAATTTATGGAGCAGGCAAAAAAGGAAGAAATTCTTGTTGCGGTGGAAGAGAAAAAGGTTGTCGGACTGTTGTCTTACATACTCCGCATGATTTCGGGAAAAACGGTAGTAGAGAAAAAAGTGTTATTTATTGAATGTCTTGTCGTAGATGAGGAGTACAGAGGGAGGGGAATTGGGAGCAGATTGTTGGACTGTGCGAAAGAAATTTACAGAGAAAAGAAATGCAATGGTTTGGAATTACAGGTAAACGCGAGAAATATCGGAGCATGGGAACTGTATAAGAAATGTGGATTTCGGGAAAAAAGTATTAATATGGAGTTGGAATAAAGAATGGGCGGTGAATCAGAAAAAGGTTTACTGCCTATTTGCTTTTGAATCTTTCTTTTGAATCCGCACGGAAATAATTGCAAGAAGTATGGGAATATGATACAATATTTAAGATTGCGGTTGGAGGAAAAGCCGAGACCACTGAAAAGAACATTTGTACAAGTGTGTTTTTCAGTAGTTTCGGAAAACCAACTGAATGATATGAAAAAGGAGAACAATATGTTTAAAAAATTTGAAATGGAATTAGCCGGGAGAACACTTCGTGTTGATGTCGGCAGAGTGGCCGCACAGGCGAACGGTGCAGCGCTTATGCACTATGGAGAAACTGTTGTATTATCAACTGCAACAGCATCAGAAAAACCAAGAGAGGGAATTGATTTTTTCCCGCTTAGTGTAGAATATGAAGAAAAATTATATGCGGTAGGTAAGATTCCCGGCGGATTTAATAAGAGAGAAGGAAAAGCATCAGAGAATGCGATTTTAACTTCACGAGTAATCGACAGACCGATGCGTCCTCTTTTCCCGAAAGATTACAGAAATGATGTAACATTGAACAACTTAGTTATGTCAGTAGACCCTGACTGTAGCCCTGAATTAACTGCAATGTTAGGTTCTGCCATTGCTACGGCAATTTCTGATATTCCTTTTGACGGTCCGACTTCAACAACACAGGTTGGATTGATTGACGGAGAATTTGTATTTAATCCGAATGCAGCACAGAGAGCAGTTTCTGATTTACAGTTGACTGTTGCATCTACAAGAGATAAAGTTATCATGATTGAAGCGGGTGCTAATGAAGTACCTGAAGATAAGATGATTGAAGCGATTTTCGCAGCACATGAAGTAAACCAGCAGGTGATTCAGTTTATTGATACAATCGTTGCAGAATGTGGAAAACCAAAACACGCATATACAAGTTGTGCGGTGCCGGAAGAATTATTTGAAGCAATGAAAGAAATCGTAACACCTGAAGAGATGGAAGTTGCGGTATTTACAGATGAGAAACAGGTTAGAGAAGAAAACCTTCGTGTTATCAGAGAAAAATTAGAAGAAGCGTTTGCAGATAACGAAGAGTGGTTAGAAATTTTAGGCGAAGCGTTATATCAGTATCAGAAGAAGACGGTTCGTAAAATGATTTTAAAAGACCACAAACGTCCGGACGGAAGAGCAATCGACCAAATCAGACCGCTTGCAGCAGAGATTGATTTGATTCCGAGAGTACACGGTTCAGCGATGTTTACACGTGGACAGACACAGATTTGTACAGTGACAACATTAGCGCCGTTATCTGAAGCGCAGAGAATTGACGGTTTAGATGAGGCAGAGACATCTAAGAGATATATGCACCACTATAACTTCCCATCATATTCCGTAGGGGAAACAAAACCTTCCAGAGGACCGGGACGCCGTGAAATCGGACATGGTGCATTGGCTGAGAGAGCGCTTGTACCTGTACTTCCTACAGAGGAAGAATTCCCATATGCAATTCGTACGGTATCTGAGACGTTTGAATCAAATGGTTCTACATCTCAGGCAAGTATCTGTGCGTCAAGTATGTCACTTATGGCTGCAGGTGTTCCGATTAAATCGGCAGTTGCAGGTATCTCGGCAGGACTTGTAACAGGAGATACAGATGATGACTACTTAGTATTGACAGATATTCAGGGATTGGAAGACTTCTTTGGAGATATGGACTTTAAAGTTGCCGGAACACACAAAGGTATTACAGCAATTCAGATGGATATTAAAATCCACGGATTGACAAGACCGATTATTGAAGAAGCAATCGCTCGTACAAAACAGGCGAGAACATACATTTTAGATGAAGTTATGCACAATGCAATTGCAGAACCGAGGGAAGAAGTCGGACCATATGCACCGAAGATTCGTCAGATGCAGATTGATCCTACCAAGATTGGTGATGTAGTCGGACAGCGCGGAAAGACAATTAATGCCATTATCGAACAGACAGGTGTTAAAATTGATATTACTGATGAAGGTTCCGTATCTGTTTGCGGTGTTGATGCAAAAGCAATGGAAGAGGCAATGAAGATGATTGCCATTATCGTAACAGATTTTGAAGCAGGACAGGTATTGGAAGGTAAAGTAATCAGCATTAAAGAGTTTGGCGCTTTCCTTGAATTTGCACCGGGCAAAGAAGGAATGGTTCACATTTCTAAAATTTCAAAAGAAAGAATCAATCATGTGGAAGATGTTCTTACATTGGGAGACAAAGTAAAAGTTGTTTGTCTTGGAAAAGATAAAATGGGAAGAATCAGTTTCAGCATGAAAGATGTTGTAGAAGAATAAAATAAAAACAAAGATAAAAGTGTTGAGAATGACTGAAAAGTTGTTCTTGGCACTTTTTTTGATTGGAAAAGTACTAAAAACAAAAAGTCCTCATATACTGTCTAAAGAGGTGGACAAGATGAAAGAACAGAAAAAACAGATTTTACAGGTATTAGGAAAGAAAATACAGTGTTGTGTAGAAAGGGAACAGTTTGATTTCTCAAATTTGCAGGAGATTCGATTAAGGGTAGGGAAACCACTGACTGTTCTGTACAAAGGAAAAGAGAAACTTTTGATGAAAGTGGAACAGGAGGACGTTCGGGAAACGATGGAGTACATAAGCAATTATTCTTTATATGCATATGAAAATGAAATGCGTCAGGGATTTATTACGATTGAAGGAGGACATAGGGTAGGAATGGCTGGAAAAGTAGTAATGGAAGAAGGGAAGGTTAAAAGTTTAAAATATATTTCTTCTATTAATATAAGAGTAGCTCATGAGGTGAGGGGGTGTGCGGATAAGTTGTTTCCATATATTACTAAGGAAAGACAGATTTGTCACACGTTGATTATCTCGCCTCCAAGATGTGGGAAGACGACATTATTAAGAGATATGATAAGACAAATTTCGGACGGAAACAGGTGGGTAAAGGGAGTTCCCGTAGGGGTTGTAGATGAACGTTCGGAACTGGGAGGCTGTTATATGGGAACGGCGCAGAATGATTTGGGAATACGAACGGATATATTGGACTGCTGTCCGAAAGCGGACGGAATGTTAATGCTGATTCGTTCTATGGCGCCACAGGTGATTGCAGTAGATGAAATTGGAGCGAGAGAGGAGATAAGAGCAATCGAATACGCGCTCCATTGTGGCTGTAAGATGCTTGCGACGGCACATGGCGTTTCTATGGAAGAAATGAAAAAGAAGCCGTTTTTTGAACAGTTGATACGTGAGAAGAGATTTGAGAGATATGTGGTTTTAGGAAATGAGCATCATATGGGTGAGGTGCTGGGTATTTATGATGAGAATGGGGAGCGTATCTTTGAACACGTTGCAATCTGAAAGGCGGAGAAAAAGTGCTGAAATTAATCGGGTGTGTATTGATTATCTTTGCGAGTTCGGGAATGGGGTATTTAAAAGGAATGGAATTAAAGAAACATCTGGTGGAAGTGGAAAAAATGCGGCAGATGTTTTTAATGTTAAGAAGTGAAATCAGGCATATAAAATCTCCTCTTCCGGAAGCTTTTAGACATATAGGAAAAAGAATGGGTGGTGTCTATGAAAGCTGGCTTTTGGATTTATCGGAACAGTTAATTAGAAAATCAGGAGTGACTTTTATGGAACTGTGGTCAAATTCCATTGAGAAGCACTGGAAGGGCGGTAATTTAAAGGAAGGGGATATGGAGAAACTAAAAGCGGCGGGGGAGAATATGGGATATCTTGACGAGGAAATGCAGGTGGGAACGATTGATTTGTATGTGGAACAGTTAGAGCAGGAAATACAGCGTCTGCAAAATGAATTTGCCGTGGAAAAGAAATTATATCACTGTCTGGGAGTTATGGGGGGAATCTTTTTGGCAGTAGTTCTGATATAGAGGAGGAAAAGATGAGCGTAAATCTAATTTTTAAAATAGCGGCGGTGGGTATACTCGTTTCTGTGCTGAGTCAGGTGTTAAAACATAGCGGGAGGGAAGAACAGGCGTTTTTAACCAGTTTTGCAGGGCTGTTGCTCGTACTGTTTTGGATTTTACCATATATTTATGAATTGTTTGAATCAATTAAACGGTTGTTTTCGTTGTGAGAGGTAAACTATGGGAATTATACAGATAGGAGCAATAGGCGTTATCGGAGCAATTTTGGCAATTCAGTTTAAAAGCGGAAAATCTGAGTATGGCATTTATATCAGTATTGCACTCAGCCTGCTTATTTTTTTCAGTATTGTGGGAAAACTTGAGACGATTGTACAGGTTATAAAAAGTATCGGAGAAAAAATACAGATAAAAAGTACATATATTACGGCGTTGTTAAAAATGCTCGGTGTCACTTATGTGGCGGAGTTTTCCTCTGCGATATGCAAAGATGCGGGCTATCAGACGATTGCGCAGCAGATAGAAATTTTTAGTAAATTGACTATTTTAGCATTGAGCATGCCGATTTTGCTGGCTTTACTGGAAACAATACAGGATTTTTTAGGGTAAAGAAAATGAAAAAAATAGTATTGGGAGTACTTTTATTTTTCCTCTGCTTTCATATACAGGCAGTTGCCACGGAAATACAGGACAAATACCGGGAGCAAGAACAGGCGGAAGATACACTGATGAAAGCGTTTGATTTCGGGGAAGTTAATCAGGTTTTAAAAGATATTTTGCCGGAAGATAAAATTGATTTTGGAGAAACCGTGAAATCGGTTATAAATGGAGATATGAAATTTTCTGTAGAATTACTGGAAAAACTTATCTCAGACCAACTGTTTTATGAAGTTCGTCAAAATAAAAAGACGATTGTTCATATTTTACTGATTGCCATTATTGCGGCAGTGTTTACCAATTTTTCCAATGTATTTCAGAATCAACAGATTGGGGAAATAAGTTTTTATGTGCTGTACCTGCTTTTGATTACCATTTGTCTGAGTACATTTCAGATTCTCATTGATAGTGTAGGAGCACATTTGGAAAACCTGACGATGTTTATGCGGGTGTTGGGGCCGTTGTATTTTTTGGCGGTTGCCATTTCAACAGGGAGCGGAACATCAATTATTTTTTATAATCTTCTTTTGTTTCTTATTTATATTGTAGAATTACTTATTTTGAATTTTTTGCTCCCTCTTCTGCATATCTATATGGTAATCAGAGTTTTAAACAATCTCTCGGCTGAGGAATATCTGTCAAAATTTGCAGAGTTAATTGAATTTATCGTGACGTGGACCTTGAAAACATTGCTGGCGGCAATTATCGGTTTGAATGTCATACAGGGATTGATTAGTCCGGCGATAGATTCGCTAAAGAGGGGAGTGTTGACAAAAGGAATGGAGGCTATCCCTGCCATCGGAGATGCGCTTGGCGGGACGGCGGAAATTATTTTAGGTACATCGGTTTTGGTGAAAAACGGAATCGGAGTAACCGGGGCGATTGTCTGCATTACAATTTGTGTCATTCCGATTTTGCAGATGTTTGTCATGGCTTTTTTGTATAAACTGACATCTGCATTTATCCAACCTATTTCAGATAAACGGATTGTAGGTTGTGTTTCGGGAATGGGAGAGGGCTGTCAGATTCTTTTGAGAGTAGTTTTCACAACGGGAATGTTGTTTCTCCTGACAATCGCCATTGTCACGGCAACTACAACGTAGAGGAGGGAGCATGTGTTTGCGTTTTTATATGAATGGATTAGGAATGTTGCCTTTTACATTGTTATTATCACTGCAGTGATACAAATTCTTCCAAACAATACATATAAAAAGTACATTCATTTTTTTACGGGATTGGTTTTGATCTTACTTTTGATGACACCCGTATTAAAAATATTAGGCATGGATAATCTGTCAAATCCCCTGCAGCAGGGAAAAGAATTTGAACAGAAGATGAAAGAGATAGAAAAAGAAACGGAATATTTGAATGAAGTACGGTTGGAAGACTATTTGGAAGAGGAGAACATAGAAGTGGAGGAAATACAGATTGGGGCTGAAACTAAATAAAATTCTTCAGAAAAAGCAGCAATGGCTTATCGTATTGCTTGTAGGTGTGTTGCTTGTGGTTATCGCAATTCCTTCAGAGAAGCAGGAAATAGAAGAGGAACAGATGCAGAAAACAACCGTAAAAACAGATACAACTTCCTATACGTCGCAGATGGAGAGAAAATTGGAGCAAGTGTTAGGGCAGGTGGCAGGTGTGGGAGAAGCGAAAGTGATGATTACATTAAAATCTACCGCCGAAAAAGTGATTGAAAAAGACGGAGAAAATACAAATCAGTCTGTGGAGGAAGAAGATGCGCAGGGTGGGGTAAGAACTACGAAAGATAACAATAAAAAGGAAACAACCATTTATGAAGGAGGGAGTGAGGAGCAGAAACCATATGTGAAAAAGGAGATGACACCGGAGATAGAGGGGGTTATCGTAATCGCGGAAGGCGGCGGAAATCCTACAACTGTTCAGAACATTACGGAGGCGGTTTTGGCATTATTTGATGTAGACACGCATAAAATTAAGATAATGAAAATGAATTAAAGAAAATAGGAGGATTATTTTGAAACGTCTATTTAAGAAAAATCAAATGATTATTACAACACTTGCAATTATGATTGCAATAGCAGGGTATCTGAATTATTCAGGAAAGATTTTCGGAGATAAGCCAGCAACGGAAACAAGCGGAGAACTTGCAAGTAAAGACTTATTAGATATTTCGGAAGAGACAACAGGGGATATTGAAAGCCATGACGGAGAAGTTGCGGACGGAAGTGTGGAAGGCACACCGGGGGAAGCTGTTCTGACAAACGGAGTGGTGGCAGAGGCAAAGGTGACACGGGAACAGGTGAGGGCAAAAAACAAAGAAACTTTGCAGGCGATTATAGATAACAAAAATATCAGCGAAGAGCAGAAAAAAGATGCCATTGCCCAAATGGTAGAGATGACGGCTCTTGCAGAAAAAGAAGTGGCAGTGGAAACTTTGCTTGCATCTAAAGGATTTAAAAATGCGGTAGTAAGTTTAACAAAAGATTCGGCGGATATTGTTGTCGGAAAATCCGAACTGACAGATGCAAACAGAGCGCAGATAGAAGATATTGTAACAAGAAAAACAGATATTGCTCCCGCAAATATCGTTATCACACCAATTCACGAGAAAAAATAGTTTCTCCTTGAAAAAAAAGACAAAAGAGGGTATCATAAAAACTGCGATTGTGAAAAAGGAGAATACAAATGTCAAATAGAATAAATGAAATAAAGAAACGAAGAACATTTGCGATTATTTCGCACCCTGATGCAGGAAAAACAACATTGACGGAGAAGTTTCTGTTGTATGGAGGAGCAATTAATCAGGCGGGTTCGGTTAAGGGAAAAGCAACGGCAAAACACGCAGTGTCTGACTGGATGGAGATTGAGAAGGAGAGAGGTATTTCGGTAACTTCATCTGTACTTCAATTTAATTATGACGGATACTGTATCAATATTTTGGATACGCCGGGGCATCAGGATTTCTCGGAAGATACATACCGTACATTGATGGCTGCGGACTCGGCGGTTATGGTTATCGATGCGTCAAAAGGTGTTGAGGCACAGACGAGAAAACTGTTTAAAGTATGTGTAATGCGCCATATTCCTATCTTTACCTTTATCAATAAAATGGATAGGGAAGCGAGGGATACTTTTGAACTGTTGGACGATATTGAAAAAGAACTTGGAATAGCCACATGTCCGATTAACTGGCCAATCGGTTCAGGGAAAGAGTTTAAAGGTGTGTTTGACAGAGAACACGGAGAGATAGAATTATTCTCGGATACAAAAAAGGGAACAAGTGTAGGAGAAGTAAGAAAAGTTGCATTAAATGATTCCTCAGTGGAAACATTAATCAGTGAAGAACAGAGAGTGCAGTTGGAAGAAGAGATTGAATTGCTGGACGGGGCAAGTGCAGAGTTTGATCAGGAACTGGTAAATAAAGGAGAACTGTCACCTGTCTTTTTTGGTTCGGCGTTGACAAACTTTGGTGTGGAAACATTTTTACAGCACTTTTTGGCAATGACTTCATCACCGCTGCCGAGAAAGTCTGATGAAGGGGAAATTGATCCGATAAAAGAAGAAGATTTCTCAGCGTTTGTCTTTAAAATTCAGGCGAATATGAATAAGGCGCATCGTGATCGAATTGCGTTTATGCGAATCTGTTCCGGTGAATTTGATGCCGGTATGGAAGTGTTTCATATACAGGGTGGCAAAAAAGTCCGTCTGTCGCAGCCGCAGCAGATGATGGCGAGTGAGAGAAAGATGGTTGACAAAGCCTACGGCGGAGATATTATCGGTGTATTTGATCCGGGAATTTTTTCTATCGGAGATACACTGACGACATCGCCGAGGAAATTTGCATATGAAGGTATCCCGACATTTGCACCGGAGCATTTTGCGAGGGTTCGTCAGGTGGATACGATGAAACGAAAACAGTTCATCAAGGGTATTAACCAAATCGCACAGGAGGGGGCGATTCAGATTTTCCAGGAATACAATACCGGAATGGAAGAAATTATTGTTGGTGTAGTAGGGGAACTTCAGTTTGATGTGCTGAAATACCGTCTGGAAAATGAGTATAACGTAGAAATACGCATGGAAAGACTGCCTTACGAACATATTCGCTGGATTGAAAATGAGGAATTGGATTTAGACAAACTCATCGGAACTTCAGATATGAAGAAGATTAAAGACTTAAAAGACAGACCATTGTTACTGTTTGTTCATAGTTGGAGTATTCGTATGACAGAAGAACGAAATGAAGGGCTTAAATTGTCCGAGTTTGGACGTTCTTAAACTTTGTCTTTGCAAACTGCAGTAAATTTGTTATAATAACAAGAGATAACAAACCAGTCAGGAGGTTTAAGATATGGGAAAAGAAGAAAGAAACGCTTATACGATACAATCAGATGAGAATTTGGGAGAAGTGAAGATTGCTGACGAAGTAGTGGCAATTATTGCAGGACTTGCAGCGATGGAAGTGGACGGAGTTGCTTCTATGGCGGGCAATGCCACAAGAGAGATTATCGGTAAACTTGGCATGAAGACATTGTCCAAAGGTGTGAAAGTGGACGTGTTGGAAGGAATTGTTACTGTCTGCATGAACTTGAATTTAAAATACGGATATAGCATTAGGGAAATTTCAGGAAAAGTACAGGAAAAAGTGAAAACTGCGATTGAGAATATGACAGGGCTTACAGTGGCAGATGTCAATATCCGCATTGCAGGCGTGGAAATGGACGCACAGTAAACGTGAAAGGAAAACAGTTTTTCTGTTTTCCTTTTTTTATTAATGATTCGGCATTGGATTTGCTTATAAAATGTAGTATAATATATAAATTAGAAAGATATTAAATGAAGAGGATAACAGAGAGGATAAAATATGGGAAGAACAGAATTAAGACAACATATCTTTAAAATACTATTTTTAATAGAATTTAACGGAAGAGATGAGATGTCCGAACAGATAGAACTTTATTTAGATAATTTGGAAGAGTTGTCAGAGAAAGACAGAGCATATATAGAAAATAAATATCGGTCGGTTGTGGAGAAAGTAGAAGAGATAGATGAACTTTTGAATGCAAATGCGACAGGGTGGAAGACAGCGAGAATGAACAAAGTGGATTTGACAATTCTTCGTCTGGCGACATATGAACTGAAATGGGACGAAGACGTTCCGGTAGGAGTTGCAATTAACGAGGCAGTTGAACTTGCGAAGAAATACAGCAGTGAAGAAGGTCCGTCATTTGTCAATGGTGTACTTGGGAAATTAGTAAATTAGGAGTAGTCCAATGCGCAATGTATATTCGGTTAAACAAGTCAATTCATATATTAAAAATATGTTTACACAGGACTTTATGTTAAACCGTATTTATGTAAAAGGGGAAGTATCCAACTGTAAATATCATACATCAGGTCATATCTATTTTTCTTTAAAAGATGAGTCCGGAACGTTAGCCTGCATTATGTTTGCAGGACAGCGGGCGGGGCTTACTTTTCGTATGCGGGAAGGTCAGCAGGTCATCGTTCTGGGCAGTGTCACAACTTATGAAAGAGATGGAAAATATCAACTTTACGCCAAAGAAATAATTTTGGACGGTGCAGGTTTGCTATATGAAAAGTTTGAGGCGTTAAAGAAAGAACTGGAAGAAATGGGAATGTTTGCGCCGGAATATAAGCAGCCGATTCCCTTTTATGCAAAGCGAATTGGGATTGTCACGGCACCTACGGGAGCGGCAATTCGTGATATAATGAATATTGCATCAAGAAGAAATCCGTATGTGCAACTGATTTTATATCCGGCGCTTGTGCAGGGAAAAGATGCATCGGAGAGCATTATAAAAGGTATCGGAATGCTGGAAGCAAAAGGGGTAGATCTTATTATTGTCGGCAGAGGCGGAGGCTCAATTGAGGATTTGTGGGCATTTAATGAGGAGAGTGTGGCGAGAGCAATTTTTAACTGTGCGGTTCCGATTATCTCAGCGGTAGGGCACGAGACGGATACGACCATTGCGGATTATGTTGCGGATTTAAGAGCGCCTACTCCGTCAGCGGCGGCAGAACTTGCAGTGACGGAATATAGTCGGTTAGAGGAGACGATGTATGATTATGAAGTGCAGTTAAAGAGAAACTTAAGGCAGTTTCTTGCGGCAAAAAGATTGCTGCTCAGACAGTATGCAATCCGTATGAAATATTTGCAGCCGTACAATCGCCTGCGGGAACAGAGACAGCAGTTAATCAATATGGAAAAAAAGATACAGAGTCTTATGCAAAAAAAACTGGACAGGGCGAAATACAATTTTGCCGTACGTTTAGAAAATATGAAGGCTTTATCTCCTTTACAGAAATTAAATCAGGGATTCGGATATGTGACAGACGAGAGCGGAAAGACGGTTAAAAGTGTTAAACAGACAGAAAAAGGGAATACTTTAAAGATACAGATGAAAGACGGAATACTTTATGCAAAAGTAATGGATAAAGCAGAGGAGGAAATAGATGGAAGAGAAGACGCTGGAAGAAGTTTTTAGTCAACTGGACACAGTTATACAGGATATGGAAAGAGAAGACATATCTTTGGAAGAATCTTTCCGTTTATATCATGAAGGTATGCAGATGTTAAAAGTATGTAATGAAAAGATAGATACGGTTGAGAAGAAAATGTTGATTTTAGACGAAGAAGGGACAGAGCATGAATTTTAACGAGTTAAGAGAAGCAAAAGTGACGGAGATAGAAAACATTCTAAGAAAATATTTACCGGATTCTTCGGGACATCAGGAAAAGATTATGGAAGCTATGGAATATAATCTTATGGCGGGAGGAAAAAGAATCCGCCCAATGCTGATGAAAGAAACATACGAAATGTTTGGAGGAACAGGGAAAATTATAGAGCCGTTTATGGCGGCAATAGAGATGATTCACACGTATTCCCTGATTCACGACGACCTTCCGGCTATGGATAACGATGATTACAGAAGGGGAAGAAAGACAACCCATATCGTATATGGCGAGGCAATGGGCATACTGGCAGGAGATGCTTTGCTAAATTATGCTTTCGAGACAGCGTCAGAGGCATTTGATATGGACAGGGACAACGGTTACCTGATCGGAAAGGCGCTTCAGATTCTTGGAAGAAAAGCGGGAATTTACGGCATGATAGGCGGACAGGTGGTTGATGTGGCGGCATCGGGAAAAGCGGTGGATAAAGATGTTCTGGATTTTATTTATGATTTAAAAACCGGCGCGTTGATTGAGGCGTCTATGATGATTGGAGCAATTTTAGCAGGAGCGACGGAGCAAGAGGTGAAAATCATAGAAAGCGCGGCAAAAAAGGTGGGATTGGCATTCCAGATTCAGGACGATATTTTAGATGTCACAAGTACGAAAGAGGTGCTTGGGAAACCGATACACAGCGATGAAAAAAATGAAAAGACAACTTATGTAACATTAGAAGGATTTGATCAGGCAAAAGAGCAGGTGGAAATACTTTCGACAGAGGCGATTGATTTGATGAAAGGATTGAACAGAGAAAATCTGTATTTGATGACTCTTTTGGAAAAATTGATTTACAGGGAAAAATAAAGGAGTACGCATATGGTACTGGAGCGAATTCAAAAAGAAAATGATATAAAAAAACTGAATGGGCAGGAACTTTCTGTTTTGGCAGACGAGATTCGCACATTTCTCATTGAAAAGATTAGTGTTACGGGGGGACATTTAGCTTCCAATTTAGGAGTGGTCGAACTTACAATGGCTATGCATCTGGCGTTTGACCTTCCGCAGGATAGAATGATTTGGGACGTAGGTCATCAGGCGTACACACATAAACTGCTGACAGGAAGAAAAGCGGGTTTTGATGATTTGCGAAAACACGGAGGAATGAGCGGATTTCCGAAGAGAAAAGAAAGTGATTGCGATGCTTTTGACACAGGTCACAGTTCCACATCTATATCTGCGGGGCTTGGATATGTGGAGGCAAGGGAAATCCTGGGGGAGAAACACCATGTGATTTCCGTGATAGGTGACGGTTCTCTGACAGGAGGAATGGCATACGAAGCGTTGAATAATGCTTCCCGCCTGAATAGTAATTTCATTATTGTGCTGAATGACAATAATATGTCCATTTCCCAAAATGTAGGGGGAATGTCCAAATATCTTGACAGTCTTCGCACAGCAGACGCTTATACGGGATTGAAAAAAGGAGTGGAATCAGCGTTAAAGCAAGTTCCTGTTGCAGGGAAACCTTTAGTTTCACATTTAAAGAAAACAAAAAGCGGTATCAAACAACTTTTTGTGCCGGGAATGTTTTTTGAAGATATGGGAATTACCTATCTCGGACCGATAGACGGACATGACATAAAAGCGTTGTACAGAACTTTTGAGGAAGCGAAAAAATTAAATAATGCCGTGCTGGTACACGTTATTACGAAAAAAGGGAAAGGGTATCTTCCTGCGGAAGAGTTTCCTTCTAAATTCCACGGGACGGGGCCGTTTGCAATTGAGACAGGAGAAGCGCTGGAGAAGAAGAAAAAAGACACATATACGGACGTTTTTGGAAAAGTGATGTGTGATTTGGCGGCAAAAGATTCTAAAGTTGTGGCAATTACGGCGGCGATGTCAGACGGAACGGGACTTTCCGAATTTTCCCGCAGATATAAAAAACGATTTTTTGATGTGGGTATAGCGGAAGAACATGCCGTGACTTTTGCGGCAGGGCTGGCAGCGGGAGGATTAAAGCCAGTATTTGCGGTGTACTCTTCTTTTTTACAGAGAGCGTATGATCAGTTGATTCACGATGTGGCACTGCAGAATTTACCTGTCGTGTTTGCGGTAGACAGAGCGGGAATCGTAGGAAACGATGGAGAAACGCATCAGGGTATTTTTGATTTGTCGTTTTTGTCAAGTATTCCAAACATGACAATTATCTCTCCGAAAAATCGTTGGGAACTGGCGGATATGATTCGCTATGCGATTCAGTATGAAGCGCCGATTGCCATACGATATCCGAGAGGAACAGCCTACACGGGATTAAAAGAATATCGTAAGCCGATTGCGTTTAAAACGAGTGAGACAATTTACGAAGAGGACGGCATTGCCATTTTCTCTGTCGGACATATGATGGAAGTGGCGGAAAAAGTGCGGGAGAGATTAAAAGCAACCGGTTACAACTGCAGTCTGATTAACAGCCGGTTTGTCAAACCGATTGATGAACATATTTTGGAAGAGATGGCAGAAGAACATACGTTATTTGTAACAATTGAGGAAAATGTTCTGTCAGGCGGCTACGGTGAAAAGGTGCAGGATTATGTGATGGAGCAGCAACTTTCCGTGGAAGTATTGAAAATAGGTGTTCCTGATGAATATGTGGAACACGGAAACATAGATGTTTTGCGAAAAGAGATTATGTTAGATGAAGAATCAATTGTAAAACAGATTATTACACAGTATATTGGGAGATAAGAAAGAGAATGAAAGAACGTTTAGATGTATTGCTTGTAAAGAGAAATTTAGTGGAATCCAGAGAGAAGGCTAAAGCGATTATTATGTCCGGAAATGTATTTGTGGAAGGAGAGAGAGAGGATAAAGCAGGTACAACCTTTTCGGACGAGGTACAGATTGAAATAAAAGGGCATACGCTGCCATATGTAAGCAGAGGCGGATTAAAACTGGAAAAAGCAGTTGCAAACTTTGATGTAGATTTGGAAGGAAAAGTGTGTACCGATGTAGGTTCTTCTACAGGAGGATTTACGGACTGTATGCTCCAAAATGGCGCGAAAAAAGTGTTTGCCATCGATGTGGGAAGAGGGCAGTTAGCGTGGAAACTCAGACAGGACGACAGGGTTATCTGCATGGAAAAGACAAATATACGCTATGTGACACCTGAAGATTTGGGAGAAAGAATTGATTTCTCTTCCATAGATGTTTCTTTTATCTCTCTGACAAAAGTCTTACTGCCTATCCGAAATTATTTAAAGGAAGACGGTCAGATCGTGGCTCTGATAAAACCACAGTTTGAGGCGGGAAGAGAAAAAGTAGGGAAAAAAGGCGTTGTGCGGGAGAAAAGCACACACCATGAAGTAATTGAAACTGTTGTATCCTATGCGGTATCCATTGGATTTAAAGTGTTAAATATTGACTTTTCACCAATCAAAGGACCGGAAGGAAACATTGAATATTTACTTCACATTCAAAAGACAGAGAATGCGGGAACACTGGAAGACGTTGATGTTGATTTAAAAAGTGTTGTGGATAATGCGTTCGATACATTAGCAAAATAAGGGCGTGTAAATCATGGATAAATTTTATGTTATCACAAACCATACAAAAGATGAGAACTATGAGGTAACAAGAGCGATTAAAAAATATATAGAGGATAAAGGGAAAATATGTATACTGGACAGTGAACGGACAATTCCCGATGATACGGAAGGGGTGCTAGTCATTGGCGGAGATGGGACGCTGATTCAGGCGTCAAGGGAATTGCTGGATAAAAAAATGCAACTGATCGGCATCAATTTGGGAACACTCGGATATTTGACCGAAATAGAGATGCAGACAGTTTATCCGGCGCTTGACAGTTTGATTGAAGATAAGTATACAGTGGAAGAAAGAATGCTGCTAAAGGGAATTCTGCCAAACGGAAGAGAAGATGTTGCGTTAAATGATATCATTGTAACCCGTTATGGTTCTCTGCGGCTGATTGCTTTTCGCGTATATGTAAATGGGGAATTACTTAACACATATCAGGCGGACGGAATTATCCTCTCCACACCTACGGGTTCAACGGCATACAATTTGTCTGCGGGGGGACCGATTGTGGAGCCTACGGCATCACTGATTGTATTGACACCGATTTGTTCGCATGCTCTAAATACGAGCAGTATTATATTATCGGTGGAAGATGAGATCGTTATTGAAATTGGAAGCAGAAGAGAGAATGAAGTGGAAGAAGCGGTGGTTGCCTTTGATGGAACGGACATCTTAAAGATGCGGACGGGGGAACGAATACGAGTAAAAAAAGCAGATGAAACAATGAAACTAATGAAGATAAATCAAGTGAGTTTTTTAGAAACGCTTAGAAGAAAAATGAAAGGAAACTAAAAATGAAAGTAAACAGACATGCGAAAATCGTAGAACTGATTCACAAATATGATATTGAAACCCAGGAAGAACTGGCGGATTACTTAAATGAAGCAGGATTTCAGGTGACACAGGCAACAGTTTCCAGAGATATTCGGGATTTGAGACTGACAAAAGTACCCACAGGCACGGGAAAACAAAAGTATATCGTACTCCGCACACCAGATGAAGACTTGAGGGACAAATATCGCAGAGTCTTGCAGGACGGTTATATTTCCATGGATAAAGCGCAAAACATTCTTGTTATCAAGACGGTTCCCGGAATGGCGATGGCTGTCGCAGCAGCATTGGACGCAATGAAATGGCATGAAGTAGTGGGCTGTATCGCAGGAGACGATACGATTATGTGCGCAATACGAAGTGAGGACGCGACGACAGAAGTGATGGAGAAAATCAGCAAGATTGTTTTTCAATAGGAGAAAAGAATGTTACAAAATTTACACATAAAAAATCTTGCCCTGATTGATGAGATTGAGGTCGATTTTGAAGAAGGTCTGAATATACTGACAGGGGAAACCGGTGCGGGAAAATCTATTATTTTGGGTTCTGTTCATTTGGCGCTCGGCGGGAAATATAATGCCGATATGCTGAGAAAAGGGGCGTCATACGGACTGGTGGAACTGACCTTTCAAATCAGGGAAGAAGAATGCAAAGAAGCGTTGGAAAAACTGGATATATTCCCGGAAGAAAATGAAGTTGTATTCAGCCGTAAATTAATGGAGGGACGCAGTATCAGCAGAATTAACGGAGAGACTGTTTCGATAAACAAAGTGAAAGAAGCAGCAGGTATACTGATTGACATTCACGGACAACATGAGCATCAATCCTTATTATATAAGAAAAATCATTTGGATATATTAGATGCTTTCGCAAAAGAGGATATTTCCGAGCTGAAAGCGGAGGTAAAGAGAAAGTATACTGTGTACAAAGCGCTCAGGGAAGAAGTTGAACAGGCGAAAACTGATGAAGCGGAAAGGGCAAAAGAGATAGATTTTATTCAGTTTGAAGTGGCACAGATTCGTGATGCGGGGTTAAAGCCGGGAGAAGACAGTGATTTGGAAGAACAGTATAAAAAGATGATAAATGGCAAGAGAATTGTGGAGAATGTAGATGAAGTTGCCGGATATATGGGCGCATATGACGGGAATGGAATTAGCGACATGTTGAACAGGGCAATTCGCTGTTTGGGAGAAATTTCTCATATGGATACTTCCGTTGCCGCATTGCACGGACAACTTTCGGACGTGGACAACCTGTTGAATGACTTTAACAGGGAACTGTCCGAATACAGACATACGCTGGAGTTTTCTGAGGAAGAGTTTTATGAGACGGAAACAAGGCTGAATGAAATCAACAGATTGAAAGCAAAATATGGACAGACAATCGAGGAAATTCTCCGCTATTGTGAGGAGAAAGAAAATCGTTTAGAGAGATTAAATGATTACGACAATTATGTGGAGCGGTTGCAGAAAAAATATCGTGCGGCAGAGAAAGAACTGGAGAAAGTAACGGAAGAGTTGTCGGAGGGACGAAAGAAAGCAGCGACTTTATTGAGGGACGCCATTGAGGAAGGACTTTTGGAACTAAACTTTTTGGAAGTACGGTTTGAGATTGCTTTTGAAGAGATGAAGGAGTTTACCGCCAACGGAAAAGATGCCGTTGAATTTTTGATTTCCATGAACCCGGGAGAAATGGTGAAACCGTTGGGTGAAGTGGCGTCAGGTGGTGAACTGTCGAGAATTATGCTTGCGATTAAAACAGTTCTTGCCGATAAAGATGCAATAGAAACATTAATTTTTGATGAAATAGATGTGGGAATAAGCGGACGTACCGCTCAGAAAGTTTCCGAAAAAATGTGTGTTATAGGGCGAAAGCACCAGGTGATTTGTATCACTCACCTTGCGCAGATTGCGGCCATGGCTGACACGCATTTTGCCATTGAAAAAAAGGTAGAAGGTGGAAAAACAAAAACAGAGATTACAAAATTGTCGGAAGAACAATCCGTACAGGAATTGGCAAGAATTCTCGGAGGTGCAAAAATTACGGACAAAGTCATCGAAAATGCCGTTGAGATGAAAAAACTTGCTTTAAATGTTAAATAGTGCCAGTGTAAAAAAAATAAAGATTCACATACTAAAACAGATATTCAAAAAGAGTATCTGTTTTTTTACTATTTTTAAGGAGGTACAAACAGTGAGAAAATACTGGTATCGCAGGTGTCTTATCATTATTCTTGTGTTTACAATGGCTATGGGGAGCGGAATGCTCATTACGGAACAGCAGCGCAAACAGGAAGTGAGCGTGGAATCCATATCAAATGATTTACTTATTCCCGGGGGTGTGCCTGTGGGAATCTATATGGAGACGGACGGTGTGATGGTTCTTGGAACGGAGAAGGTAAAGTCGGTGGACGGAGCAAAATATGAGCCGGCAAAAAGGCTGGTAAGACCGGGAGATTATATTCAGGAGATAGACGGGGTAAAAGTCAAAAATAAAAAGGAACTGATGGAAGAGGTGTCAAAGGTAAATCCTTCGGGAGTTGTGCTGAAGTTGAAGAGGGGGAAGGATACCTTGTCGGTAAAAATCCGTCCGGTAAAATGTAAAGGTAAATCATATAAACTTGGCATATGGGTTAGAGATAATACACAGGGACTGGGAACGATTACGTTTTTAAATGGAAACAGCAAGTATGGGGCGCTGGGACACGGAATTCACGATATGGATACGGGAAAACTGCTGCAGATGTCTTCGGGAAGGCTTTATGAAACAAGTATACAGGATATTAAAAAAGGTGTGGACGGTGAACCGGGAGGAATGGAAGGAATTATTGTCTATAATAAATACAATGTTTTAGGAAACATTGAGAAAAATACAGAGGCAGGTATTTATGGACGAATGGATACGATTCCCCAGGAATTAAAAAAACAGGAACCTTTGCGAATAGGAAAAAAAGAGGAGATTGAAGAAGGAAGTGCGACAATCAGATGCTCGGTTGACGGAGAATTAAAGGAGTATTCCGTTCGTATTACAAAAGTTGATTTACATGAGAGGGAAGTCAACAAAGGGATTGTTCTGGAAGTAACAGATAAAGAATTACTGGAAAAAACAGGAGGGATTGTGCAGGGAATGAGCGGAAGTCCGATTATACAGAATAATAAGATTATCGGAGCGGTTACGCATGTGTTTGTACAGGATTCGGCAAAAGGATATGGGATTTTTATTGAAAATATGCTGAGGAATGTAAAATAAGAAGAAAAATGTCGAAATCGTCCGACAATATTTTCTTGTATCTGCAAAATGAGTCGGATATAATGGGCGGGTAGTTAGATGATGATAAAAAGTAGGAGGTTTCGATTCATGGGAAACTTAAATGTAGCAATCGCTGACGATAATGAGAGAATTTTGGAACTTTTAGATGAAATCATAAGTACAGACAATGAACTTACTGTTGTTGGGAAGGCGAACAATGGTGAGGATATGTGTCACATCATCAAAAACAAAGAGCCGGACGTAGTATTATTGGATTTGATTATGCCTAAAATGGACGGAATTAGTGTGATGGAAAAGATAAATACAGACGCAAGCATAAAGAAGAGACCGGATTTTATTGTAGTGACGGCTGTGGGACAGGAGAGAATTACGGAAGATGCGTTTAGAAAAGGGGCAAATTACTATATCATGAAACCGTTTAATAATGAAATGATTATCAATCGGATTAAAAGTACGGCAAGAGGGAGAGTAAGAGGAACAGTGCAGTCCTCCGCGCAGATTCAGCAGCCTGCTCTGACAAAAGAAAGGCTGGAAGAGTATGTGACGGACATGCTTCATGAAATCGGAATCCCTGCACATATTAAAGGATACCACTATTTGCGGGATTCTATTTTGATGGAAGTGGACGATATGGACGTTTTGAATGCGATTACAAAAGTATTGTATCCGACAGTGGCAAAGAAACATCAGACAACGGCAAGCCGGGTGGAGCGGGCGATACGGCATGCGATAGAAGTTGCGTGGGGCAGAGGCAAACCGGATACACTTGAAGAATTGTTCGGATATACAATCAGTAATGGGAAAGGAAAGCCGACAAATTCCGAATTCATTGCATTGATTGCGGATACAATTCAATTAAAATACAAACGTAGATAAATCTTTTCAACTGGAAATAATTGCGTTATAATATAATTATTATGCGAAAGGTGGAGGAACGAGTATGAGAAAAATCTTATTTGCGGCATCGGAATCTGTCCCGTTTATTAAGACAGGCGGACTCGCAGATGTAGTGGGAAGTTTGCCTAAGTATTTCGATAAGAAAAAGTATGACGTGAGGGTTATGTTACCGAAATATATGTGTATGAAGCAGGAATGGAAAGATAAAATGGAATATAAAACTCATTTTTATCTGGATTTATCATGGAGAAAACAGTATGTAGGTATTTTGGAAACGAAGTTGGACGGAATCACTTTTTACTTTATCGACAATGAATATTATTTTGCAGGCCCGACACCATATGGTAATATTTATGAAGACGTAGAAAAGTTTGCCTTCTTTTCCAGAGCGGTTTTAAGCGCATTACCATTGATTGATTTCAGACCTGACATCATTCACTGTCATGACTGGCAGACGGGACTGATTCCGGTATATTTGGATAACTTCCGTTTTGGTGGAGAATTTTATCAGGGCATTAAGACGGTAATGACGATACATAATTTGAAATTCCAGGGAATATGGGATAAAAAAACAATTCAGGATATTACAGGGCTGCCGGATTATTATTTTACATCGGATAAATTGGAGGCATACAAAGATGCCAACTATTTAAAGGGCGGTATTGTTTATGCAGACAGGGTTACAACGGTAAGTAACTCTTATGCGGAGGAGATTAAGACGGAATTTTATGGAGAACGCCTGGACGGACTGATGAATGCGAGGGCAAATTGTCTTTCGGGAATCGTAAACGGAATTGACTATGATGTCTATAATCCGAAGACAGATAAGATGATTACTAAGAAATACTCGGTAGATACTTTTAGAAGAGATAAGAAGAAAAACAAACTTGCCCTGCAGGAAGAATTAGGCTTGGAAGTAAATGACAAGAAGATGATGATTGGTATCGTATCCCGCCTGACAGACCAGAAAGGTTTCGATTTAATTGCATATATCATGGACGAATTGTGTCAGGACGATATTCAACTTGTTGTCTTGGGGACAGGTGAGGAAAGATATGAGAATATGTTCAGACATTTTGCGTGGAAGTATGAGGGAAAAGTATCTGCGAATATTTATTATTCGGAAGAAATGTCCCATAAAGTGTATGCTTCCTGCGATGCATTTCTCATGCCGTCACTGTTTGAACCTTGCGGTTTGAGCCAGTTGATGAGTCTGAGGTATGGTACGGTTCCGATTGTGCGTGAGACAGGAGGACTTCGCGATACGGTAGAGCCGTACAATGAATTTGAAAAGACAGGAACAGGATTTAGTTTTAAAAATTATAATGCCCATGAGATGCTTGGCATTATCCGTTATGCGGAAAAAGTTTATTACGAGAAAAAACGTGATTGGAATAAGATAGCAGAACATGGAATGAAGAAAGATTTTTCATGGAAGAATTCTGCGAAACAGTATGAGGCGCTGTACGAAAAAATGTAAGATACAAAGGAGTAAGGCATGAAGATTATTGACAGATTAAATGAAGACAGAATAAATATTTCTTTTGAGGTGTTTCCACCGAAAACGGAAGCGGGATTTGACAGTGTGATAAAGGCGGTAGATGAAATTGCCATGTTAGAACCTGCCTTTATCAGCGTGACATATGGCGCGGGCGGAGGAACGAGCAGCAATACGGTTCATATTGCATCTCATATTAAACACGATTTGCAAGTGGAAAGTCTTGCGCATTTAACCTGCGTTTCATCGACGAAGGAGCAGGTACATGAGATGATTTCCACATTGAAAGAAGAAGGAATAGAGAATATACTGGCACTTCGAGGAGATATTCCGAAGGAAACAGAGTTTCCGATTGCCGGTCGGTACAGATATGCCTGTGAACTTATCAGAGAGATAAAACAGCAGGGGGATTTCTGTATCGGTGCGGCGTGCTATCCTGAAGGTCATGTGGAGAATGAGCATAAGAAAGATGATATACAGTACCTGAAAGAAAAGGTTGACAGCGGAGTAGATTTTCTGACGACTCAAATGTTTTTTGACAATAGTATTCTTTATAATTTTCTATATAGAATTCGCGAAAAAGGGATTACGGTTCCGGTTTTGCCGGGAATTATGCCGGTGACGAACGGAAAGCAGATAAGGCGCATCTGTGAGTTGTCCGGGACAGTGTTGCCACAGCGTTTTAAAGCGATTGTAGACCGCTTTGGAGATGCTCCGAAAGCGATGCAGCAGGCGGGGATTGCATACGCGACGGACCAGATTATTGATCTTTTGGCAAATGGCATTGAAAATATTCATATTTATTCCATGAATAAGCCGGAAGTGGCAAAGGCGATTATGATGAATTTGAAAGAAATTATAAAGTAGGAGAAAGCATGGAGAAACGAGTACGGGAAGCGATTCGTTATCTTGGCTTTGGTAAAACTGCGGTAGATGACCGTACATTTGCTCTTATTATAAAATCTTTCAAAGAATTGGAAGAAACAGCAGATGAACGGGGTGTTTACCGCATTTTTTCGTTACAGACAGAGCCGGATAACAAAATAAAAATTGGAAATATGACAATTGACAGTATTCATTTAGGAAAAAACTTAAGAGGCTGTCAGGAAGTCATTCTTTTTGGTGCTACACTTGGCACAGGTGTGGATATGCTGATGAAACGGCGGTCAATTACGGATATGGCTGGCGCGGTTGTTTTGCAGGCATGTGCGGCAGCGATGCTGGAGGAGTTTTGTGACAGGTGTGTGGAAGAGATTTCAGAAGAATTTAAAAGAGAAGGGAAATATCTTCGACCGAGGTTTAGCGCAGGATATGGAGATTTTTCCATCTCTTATCAGGAAGAAATTTTAAGAATGCTTGAGGCGTCCAAAAAAATTGGACTTACAATGACAAAAGGAAGTATGCTGACACCGATAAAGTCCATTACGGCAGTAATTGGGGTGAGTGATAAAAACATATCATGTCATCGGGAAGGGTGCGAAGTATGTGATAAAACAGATTGTGATTACAGAAGGGGATAGACAATGATACTGGAACAATTAGGAAAAAAACTGCTCTTTTTAGATGGGGGTATGGGAACACTTTTGCAGGCGGAAGGGCTTCTGCCGGGGGAACTGCCTGAAACGTGGAATGCAAAGCGAAGAGAAACGGTAATAAATATTCACCGCCAATATTTTGAGGCGGGAAGCGATATAGTTTTAACGAATACATTTGGTGCGAACGCCATTAAATTCCATGATGATTTTTATTCTTTGGAAAACATAATAAAACAGGCGGTCGCAAATGTGCATGAAGGGGCAAAAAAATGTAATAAGTCAAAAGAAGAATACTGCGTTGCCCTCGACATCGGACCTACGGGGAAACTCATGGAACCAATGGGTGATTTATCTTTTGAGGACGCATATAATACATTTGCGGAAGTAATGCAATACGGAAAAGAGGCGGGAGCGGATTTAATTCACATCGAGACGATGAGTGACACATATGAATTAAAAGCGGCTGTCCTTGCGGCAAAAGAAAATACGAATCTGCCGGTGTTTGCGACGATGATTTTCAATGAAAACGGGAAACTATTGACAGGCGGTGATGTACCTTCGGCAGTTTCCATGTTGGAAGGACTGCGCGTTGACGCCATAGGTTTAAACTGTGGTATGGGACCAAAACAGATGCTGCCGATTTTAAAGGAAATGAGAAAATACACGTCACTTCCGATTATTGTAAAAGCAAATGCAGGACTTCCAAAACAAAAAAACGGTGAGACGTACTATGATGTGAATCCTGAGGAATTTGCAAATGCAATGGCAGAAATTGTTGAGGAAGGCGGCTGTGTAATCGGCGGTTGTTGTGGGACAACACCGGAACATATTTCCGAAATGAAAAAAATGTGCGGGAATAAACAAATAAAAGTTCCTCAAAAAAGAAGTGAGACCATTGTATCTTCCTACGGAAAAGCGGTTGTATTTGGAGAAAAACCAATTATCATTGGGGAACGAATCAATCCTACCGGAAAAAGTAAGATGAAACAGGCGCTAAAGGAGAATCAATTAGAATATCTTTTGAAAGAGGCGATTACGCAGCAGGAAAAAGGTGCGGATATTCTTGACGTCAATGTAGGGCTTCCTGACATAAACGAACCTGAAATGATGAAAAAAGTCATACCGGAAATTCAGAGCGTAACAAACCTTCCGCTGCAGATTGATACGGTAAATGTGGCTGCATTAGAAGGGGCAATGCGTTTGTATAATGGTAAACCGATGGTGAATTCGGTTACGGGCAAACAGGAATCTATGGATAAAGTTTTTCCGCTCATTCAGAAATATGGGGGAGTCGTGGTGGGACTTACACTCGATGAGGCTGGGATACCAAAGACAGCGGAAGGCAGACTTGAGATTGCGAAGAAAATTATTCGGGAAGCAGAAAAATACGGCATAGATAAAAAAGATATTGTAATAGATGTCTTGACGATGACAATCAGTTCAGAACCGGAAGGGGCAAAGACGACACTGGAGGCGTTGGAGATGGTGCGAACAATATGCGGTGTCCATACGGTCTTAGGTGTGTCAAATATTTCTTTCGGATTGCCGACAAGGCCGATTATCAATGCAAACTTTTATACAATGGCAATGCAAAAAGGGCTGAGCGCAGGAATTATCAATCCCTCCTCAGAGGAGATGATGAATTCGTATTATGCCTTTTGTGCATTGATGAATTTAGATGAAAACTGTGAGAACTATATCGCAAACTGTATGCCGAAAACAGTGGAAACAAAGCCTGTAACAACACTTACATTAAAAATGGCGATTGAAAAAGGATTAAAAGAAGAGACCGTACAGTCTGTCAAGAGTTTGATTCAGACGGAGAAACCTTTGGAGATCATTAATAATTATCTTATACCGGCATTGGATACGGTAGGCAAAGGGTTTGAAAAAGGAACGGTATTTCTTCCACAACTTCTTATGAGCGCAGAGTCCGCAAAAGAAGCGTTTGCCATTTTAAAAGAAGAATTGTCAAAATCCGGTCAGACTGATGCTAAAAAGGAAAAAGTCATTTTGGCAACGGTAAAAGGTGATATTCACGACATTGGGAAAAATATTGTGAAAGTGCTTTTAGAAAACTATGCTTTTGACGTGGTAGATTTAGGAAAGGACGTGCCACCGGAAAAGGTCGTGGAAGCAGCAAAGGAAAACAATGTAAAACTGGTAGGTTTAAGTGCGCTGATGACAACAACGGTAGTCAGTATGGAAGAAACAATCAAACAATTGAGAAAAGAAGTTCCCGACTGCAAAGTAATGGTAGGAGGGGCTGTTCTCAACCAGGAGTATGCAGATATGATAGGAGCAGATTTTTACGGAAAAGACGCAATGCAGTCTGTCCATTATGCGCGGAAAATATTAAAACACTAGGAGGATAAAATGCGAGGATTAAAAACACCTGTAAGATATATTAGAAGAAAAGTATTTGAGGAAGTGGCAAGAGTAGGTTTTACATCTACTCCTGAAACACTGATTGAGGATATTGAAGAAATTCCATATCGTCTTGTCAATGAAGAAATGGAAAAATACAGAGAAAGTGTATACCGCTCCCGTGCAATCGTGAGAGAACGTCTGAGACTTGCTATGGGAATGTCACTTCGCCCGGAAGATAAACCGGTGCACCTGACAGCGGGAATTGAAGAGAGCAATATTTCAGCAAAATATTATGAGCCGCCTCTTATGCAGGTGATTCCGTCAGCCTGCGCGTCCTGTGAGGAAAAAGAATATGAGGTCAGCAATATGTGTAAAGGCTGCGTGGCACACCCGTGTAAAGAAGTCTGTCCCGTAGGAGCCATTTCCATGAAAGACGGTCATTCATTTATCGATCAGACAAAATGTATTAAATGTGGAAAATGCAAAGCGAACTGTCCGTACGATGCGATTGCAAAAAAGGAGCGCCCATGTCAGAAGTCGTGTGGTGTAAATGCCATTGTTTCGGATAAATACGGACGTGCGAAAATCGACAATGACAAATGTGTTTCATGTGGAATGTGCATGGTTTCCTGTCCGTTCGGAGCGATTTCAGATAAATCTCAAATTTTCCAGTTGGCGAGAGCGTTAAGAGAAGGCGGGGAAATCATTGCGGAAATTGCTCCTGCGTTTGTGGGGCAGTTTGGAGCCAATATTACACCGAGAAATATTAAGGCTGCTTTACAGGAGTTGGGATTTAAAGAAGTATATGAAGTCGCCTTGGGGGCAGATATTGGAGCGATTTCGGAAGCGCATCATTATGTGGAAAAAGTAGTTACGGGAGAGTTACCGTTCTTATTGACATCATGCTGTCCATCGTGGTCTATTTTGACAAAAAAATATTTTCCGGATTTAGTAGATCAGGTTTCGCAAGAATTGACACCTATGGTTGCCACTGCGAGAACAATTAAGCAGGAACACCCGAATGCAAAAGTAGTGTTTATCGGACCATGTGCATCTAAGAAATTGGAAGCGTCACGCAGAACAGTGCGAAGCGATGTGGACTTTGTTATTACCTTTGAAGAACTGCAGGGAATGTTTGATGCGAAAGGAATTAATCTGGAAAAATATGAGGCGGAATCCTCTTTCCATGATGCGACAGGTGCAGGACGCGGTTATGCGGCAGCAGGTGGAGTTGCCGCTGCAATCGAAAAATGTATTAATGAATACTACCCAGATGTGGAAGTCAATATTGAACACGCAGAAGGACTTGCAGAATGCAAAAAAATGCTTGTTCTTGCGAAAGCAGGAAAAATGAACGGCTGCCTAATCGAAGGAATGGGTTGTCCGGGCGGCTGTATTGCCGGAGCAGGAACGAATATTGAAATTCCGAAAGCAAAAAAAGCGCTGGGCGAATTTGTTTCAAAATCTTCAAAAGACATACCGGCAAAAGAACTGGAAGAAATAGAATTGAAATAACTTTCTTTTTGTGTTATGATAAATAAACCGTGATAAGTTTAATGTATGGAGGTGCATAGATTATGGCATTTTGGGCAACATTAATTCAAACAATCATAAAAATGGTCATCGTTGGTGCAGCGGCATTTGGTGGCATTATGTTAGGAAAGACGTTACGCAAAAGGAAGAATGAAAAGAATAAATAAGTATAAGACGGGGTGGATTGTCCACTCCGTTTTTACATGTGCATTATGAGAGAAACGTATTTGACAAAAGAAGAAAGTAACTTTATAATTAATAGTTAGCAAATTAATCAGAAATGATTGTTAATATTTTATGAGCAGGAGGACAACAATGCAACCATATGGAGTAAATGAATTGAGAAAAATGTTTCTTGACTTCTTTGAAAGCAAAGGACATTTGGCAATGAAGAGTTTTTCGTTAGTGCCACACAATGACAACAGCCTTTTATTAATCAACTCAGGAATGGCACCGTTGAAACCATATTTTACAGGACAGGAGATACCGCCGAGAACACGTGTGACAACCTGTCAGAAATGTATCCGTACAGGAGATATTGAAAATGTAGGAAAGACAGCAAGACACGGTACGTTTTTTGAGATGCTTGGAAACTTTTCTTTTGGAGACTATTTTAAAAGAGAAGCGATTAAGTGGTCATGGGAATTTCTTACAGAAGTAGTAGGTTTAGATGCTGACAGACTTTACCCTTCCGTATATGAGGAAGATGAGGAAGCATATGAGATTTGGAATAAAGAGATGGGAATTGCACCGGAACGTATTTTCAAATTTGGGAAAGAAGACAATTTCTGGGAGCATGGCTCAGGCCCATGTGGTCCATGTTCAGAAATCTACTATGACAGAGGTGAGAAATACGGCTGCGGACGTCCGGATTGTACGGTGGGCTGCGAATGCGACAGATATATGGAAATCTGGAATAACGTATTTACACAGTTTGACAATGACGGAAAAGGACATTACGAAGAATTAGAACAGAAAAATATTGATACGGGTATGGGATTGGAGCGTCTTGCATCTATCGTACAGGACGTGGATTCTATTTTTGATGTGGATACATTGAAAGCGCTCAGAGAACATATTTGTACACTTGCGGGAACAGAGTATGGAAAAGAATACAGTAAGGACGTATCTATCCGAGTAATTACCGATCATATCCGTTCTGTAACGTTTATGATTTCAGACGGTATTATGCCTTCAAATAACGGAAGAGGATATGTACTTCGCCGTCTGCTTCGCCGTGCGTGCCGTCACGGACGTATTTTAGGAATCGAAGGACAGTTCTTAACAAAACTTTGCGAGACGGTTATCAATGGTTCTAAAGACGGTTATCCTGAATTGGAAGAAAAGAAAGATGCTATTTTTAATGTAATCCGTCAGGAAGAAGAACAGTTTAATAAAACAATCGACCAGGGATTAGGCATTCTTTCGGAAATGATTCAGGAAATGACAGAGAAGAAAGAGACAACATTATCAGGCGAAAATGCGTTTAAATTATACGATACATATGGATTCCCTCTTGATTTAACAAGAGAGATTTTGGAAGAAAAGGGATTCGATATTGATGAAGAAGGATTTAAAACTTCTATGGAAGAACAGCGTGTAAAAGCACGAAAAGCGCGCGGCGTAAGCAATTACATGGGTGCGGACGCAACCGTATATGACGAGATTGACCCTTCCGTTACGACAGAATTTGTCGGATATGATCATCTGACATACGATTCAGACATTACTGTTTTGACAACAGAAAATGAAATTGTAAATACACTTTCTGAAGGAGAAAAAGGAACTATTTTTGTAAACCGGACACCATTTTATGCAACAATGGGTGGACAGGAAGGTGACAAAGGTCTTATCACAACAGAGCATGCTGAGTTTGCAGTGGAAGAAACTGTTAAACTGTTAGGCGGAAAAGTAGGACATGTCGGCAAAGTAACAAAAGGAAGTTTCACTGTTGGAGATGCGGTAAATCTTTCTGTAGAGGAAAACGGACGTGCAAATACCTGTAAAAACCACAGTGCAACACATTTGCTTCAGAAAGCATTAAAGACGGTTTTAGGATCTCATGTAGAGCAGAAAGGTTCTTTAGTGACACCGGACAGACTTCGTTTTGACTTTGTACATTTTTCAGCGATGACACCGGAAGAAATTGCAAAAACAGAAGAATTAGTCAACGCGGAAATTGCAAAAAACAATGCGGTTATTACGGAAGTAATGAATATTGAGCAGGCAAAAGCAACAGGCGCGATGGCATTATTCGGTGAAAAATATGAGGAAGATGTTCGTGTTGTATCTATGGGAGATTTCTCAAAAGAACTTTGTGGTGGAACGCATGTTGCAAATACAGGTATGATTACAACATTCAAAATTCTTTCAGAGGCCGGTGTGGCTTCAGGAGTACGCCGTATCGAAGCGCTCACAGGCGATGGAGTATTTGCATACTACCGTGAGATGGAAAAAGAATTAAATGAGGCAGCAAAAGTTGCAAAGACGACTCCGGCACAGTTAAAAGATAAAGTAGAACATATGTTGTCTGAAATCAAATCATTACAGAGTGAGGTAGAGGCGTTAAAGAGCAAACTTGCCAAAGACGCTCTCGGTGATGTTATGAACCAGATAACAGAGGTAAAAGGTATAAAATTGCTTGCGACTGCAGTAGAAGACGTTGATATGAACGGGCTTCGTGATTTGGGAGACCAGTTAAAAGAAAAATTGGGAGAAGGTGTAGTTGTTATTGCATCTTCTGCAAACGGTAAAGTTAACCTGATTGCCATGGTTACAGATGGAGCAATGGAAAAAGGCGCTCATGCAGGTAATTTAATTAAAGGAATTGCGGCACTTGTAGGCGGTGGCGGTGGAGGTCGTCCAAATATGGCACAGGCAGGAGGAAAAAATCCTGCAGGAATTCCTGATGCAATCGCTAAAGTACAGGAAGTATTAGAAGGGCAAATTTCTTAAGAAAAACAAAAAAAGAGTTTTTTTGGAAAGAAACAGTTGACGAAACGATAAAATATGCTATAATACAGTGTAGTGCAATAAAAATACCCGAACAGTCGTATGATGCACAATATAGGGCTGGAGGGGAGGTTAGGTGTGAGACTATGTCAAATGTAATCGTAAAAGAAAACGAAACGTTAGATAGTGCTTTACGCAGATTCAAAAGAAACTGTGCAAAAGCTGGTATTCAACAAGAAATTCGTAAAAGAGAACATTACGAAAAACCAAGCGTAAGACGTAAAAAGAAATCTGAAGCTGCTAGAAAACGTAAATTTAACTAATATGTGCAAAGTGAAGGGAGTGTTGTAAAATGCTCCCTTTTTATACTAGTACTAATGAGGATAAGATGTATGTGGAATGCAACGTTATTTGGAATTGAAAGTTATAAGATGATATTATGGTTTTTGACTTACAGTATTTTAGGCTGGATAGTCGAATCTATTTATATGTCTATTTGTAATCGTAAACTGACAAACAGAGGGTTTGCAAAAGGACCTATCTGTCCGATTTATGGCGTGGGCGCATTGACGGTATTTGTTATTTTAAAACCATACAGCCATAATATGTTATTACTTTTCTTATTCGGCTCGATACTTGCGACAACACTTGAATATGTAACTGCAATTATTATGAATAAGATGTTTGGAGAAATTTGGTGGGATTATACAGATAAACCTTTTAATTACAAAGGGATTCTTTGTTTGGAGAGTTCAATTGCATGGGGGTTCTATACAATTATCCTTTTCGCATTTTTACATGGATTTGTAGACGGTTTGGTAAATCGTATTCCTTTCACGGTAGGAAGAACAATAGGAACAATTATATTGGCATTAGTGGCAGTTGATTATACCATTATGCTGTATAAACAAAAGAAAGAAAGTTTGCCAAAGCGCGTTATAAGATGGAAAGAAAGTATCTTATTGAAGATAAGAAGATAGGAAGTGAACAAAATGGACTCCAAAATGGACGTGAAAAAGTTTTTGATATATTATGGAATCATGTCAGTTATCATTATTGTTTTTGGAAAAATGTTTCCGGAATGGGTGAAAGATAATACAATGTTATATTATATTATTCTTGTGGGAGCAGCGTTTCCGGCAGATATATTATCAAGACGAGGAAATAAAAAAGATAAATAGAGAAAAGCATAGTTATTGGAAACGGTGGCTATGCTTTTTTCGTTGTATTCCCTTTTTGCAAATGACATAAATCAAGATTTTATTGCTTATAATGTAACAGAATATAGGCTAAGGAGCGATTGAGAAAATGAAAGTAATAGTATCCGTAATCATTAGTTGTCTGTTGCTTGGAGAATGTGTTTATGCTGCACCACAGAAAGAAGAAGCGAAAATAGAGGCGGTATCGGGAATTGTGATGGAGGCGTCTACCGGAAAAATGATTTATGAAAAGAATGCAGATGAGAAACTGCCACCGGCAAGTGTGACAAAGGTAATGACGATGCTGCTGATTTTTGATGCCATTGAATCAGGAGAGATAAAGTTGGAAGATAATGTTACCGTGTCGGAATTTGCGGCATCAATGGGCGGCTCTCAGGTGTTTCTGGAACCGGGAGAAACGCAGACGGTGGAAACGATGTTAAAGTGTATCGCTGTTGCGTCCGCAAACGATGCATGTGTGGCGTAGAGAGATAGGAGACATCTAATAGAACCCTTATAAGACATATACATATGATAAATTAAACATTTGAATAAGTCTATATGTATTATAAGTGTATGTAGGTTTATTCTAGTGCTTAATGAGAATATGATGCTTTTGTGTAGAGTTGCGGTATTGAGAATGGAATGTTATAATAAAAATAAAGTATAAATGGCAAGGAGAACTATTATGTGTGATGTATAAAAATATGAGAAGTTATATCGAGAAATAGAAGAATTAAAGCCAGAAGATACTTTGCAGTTAATGCTGGAGGCTGAAACAGAAGAACAGAGAGAGTTTTATCAGGTAGTAGGGGATTTTTTGCTTCAGAAAAAACAAAGAGAAGTTATTGAGATGGGAAAAGGAAATTTCTAATTAGAAGGAAGAAAAGTATATGGATATAAATAAATTATTGGAGAAAAAACGAATCATAGATGAGGGAAAGCCTTCGATTGATAAGATAACGCTATCGTCTTATGAAAAGGATTTTGAGTTGACTTATACACATAATTCAACTGCGATTGAAGGCAATACCTTAACACTTATGGAAACTAAAGTTGTATTGGAAGATGGTATTTCTGTAGGAGGAAAAGCGTTAAGGGAGATATATGAGGTAGTTAATCATAAAAAAGCGTATAGATATATTAAGAAGTGTATTGCAGACGGGAAGAAGTTAAATGAAAATATTGTGAAAGATATTCATCAGATTTTGACGGAAAATATTATTGCAGGCGGTATATATCGTAATCAGGAAGTTAGAATTAGTGGTGCAAGTCATATTCCTCCAGTGAGTACAGATATGTTTATTCAAATTAAAAATTTTTATGCTGATTTAGAATGGAAAGAGCAGGTTTTAAATCCGATCGAATATGCGGCATGGACTCATACGGAGTTTGTACGTATTCACCCTTTCATTGACGGTAACGGTCGTACATCGAGGTTGATTATGAATTATCAGTTGATGTTGAAAGGTTTTTTGCCTGTATCTATCGCAAAAGAAAACAGACTAGACTATTACAATGCTTTAGAAGACTATGCGGTAAATGAAAATCTAAATCTGTTTGCAGATTTGATTGCGGATTTGGAAGAAATTCAGTTGGATAATTATATTGGAATGATTTGTTAAAATAAAGTAGTTGGTGAATAATATGAAAACATTAAATCAATATATGGTTGGACAATTAAAAAATGACGAGTTTAGAAAAGAATGGGAGAGTTCGCAACCTGAACTTGATGTAATACGTGCAATAGTTGATGCAAGAACTTCTCGGAATTTAACACAAAAAGGAATTTCTTTCCAACTGAAATGAGTATAGCCTGTAAGGATATATTCATGCAAGGCGGTAGGGCAAACGGTAGTGCGGCAGAACATGATAGAGAGTAAATTTAAGATATAAAGTATAAAAGTAGAGGCAAAAATAACCTCTACTTTTTTTGTGTATGAAATTGAGACTATGAAGAAAAGTCTGTAAATAAGATCTTCTATGATAATGATAGGCGAAA
>ERZ773204.417-NODE-417-length-36156-cov-8.146035_pt1 | contig 36156 bp, 29 predicted proteins | sample MGYA00581007_ERZ773204 | MGnify/ENA primary metagenome ERZ773204 (study PRJEB29015, sample SAMEA2737757) | human gut metagenome | biome: human gut; feature: human-associated habitat; material: faeces | place: China | collected 2012 ... | reverse complement strand
CAATTGAAAAGCTGCTCCATTATCCAAATGAAATGTTACTTCACGCCCTTGTTGCTCTAAACGCTGTGAGTATGTTTCCGCATTAATAAACCCTTGTTTTTCCAAAAATGTTCGTGCGGTCATTGGATAAGAAAGCGGGAAGTTTGAACGCTGCATAGTAATCGGACGATATAAAAATGCATCCGCCCAAGCGTAAATTAAGTGTGTCGCGACAAACGTGGAAGTCAGAACTAATCCCACTTTCTTCAGCCATTTCTGACGCTCTAAACTACGTAATTTTTCCCAACTCCAACGGGAGAAAAGCATTTGGATTAGCAAAATAATCGGCATTGGCGCAAAGAAAATTTGCCAATCTCTTGAAAGATCACCCTTTTCAGGATTTACTAATAAATTCCAAACGATAGAAGAAAGGTGAATATTAAAACGGTTAAAAACTTCCGTGTCAAACAGCAATAATGTAGTGCAAATTGTCGCTATAATCACCGTTAGTCCACGGAAAGTACGGTGATTTTTGATGATGAAACTCAGCGGAAATATAACCAGTAAATACAAGGCAAAAACACAAAAACTGAAATGCCCTAATAAGCTAATAAAGAAATAAATTTTGCCGAGTAAAGTATCTGGCCAGTCAATGAGAAAGGCATAACGACTACCAGTGCCACTACATTACGTCCTATATGTTTACAGTCGTTTAAGAAGACTTTTATTATATTTTTCATTATCGGACAGCCTCCTTACTGGAATTATCAGGGTTAATTGTTATACAGACAGCGTTTGTCTTATTATCAACGCTTATTGTTACTTTGTTGTTGCCAGGTTTGTTGTCTATAACTATATTCTGGCAGTCAGATGATACATTATCAGTTATAGTATTTTTTTCATTTATATCACTATCAAAATTATCAGATGTATCCTCTGTTATATTTTTTTTAACATATTCAACAGGACTTACATAGTTCATGGCAATATCTTTGATTACTTTTGTTGTATCAATAAGTGCATCGTTATCAGAATTATCAATAATACCTTTCAGGTTTTCGGTCATATTGTAATCTTTATATTCTATTGCAATCAGGTATCCACTTATTATGAATAACGAAGCAATCCACATTACTAGAAATATTACTTTTGAACTATTTACAACAAATAACAAAATAAGAAATATAATAGGGATGATAAGCATAGCGATTATTCCATATTTTATTCTGTCTTTATTACGCTTATGTTCTTTTTCATAATATAAGCGGATCATCTCAATTGAACTGTTAAGAACAGTCTGTTTATCAGCTTTTAACATGCTGCCTCCAATCTGTTAACTTGTATTTGGTTATTTACATCATCTTTGTATCATGCATACGATGGTGCATATAGTGGTTTAGCTTCATAAAAGGTTTTCTTATAAGTAATCCTAAGAATAAAGTACCGATTACAAAAATCATAAGCTGTCCCATGAGAATGAAGTAGTCATATCGATAGAAACCACTGATACATTCTCTTATTGCATTAATAGCATAAGGGAATGGGAAATATATATATACATTTCTAAAGAACGATGGTAATAATTCAATAGGATATGTACCACTTGAACCTGCTATCTGTATAACTACAAGCACAACAGCTAAAGCCTTACCAACATCACCAAAGGATAGAGTAAGTGTATATATAAGCAATGTAAATGCGAAGCTGACTATTGAAGCAGTAAGCATAAATATACCTGGATGTACACAATATATCTTAAGAAGATATAAATCACCAAGAACGGTAATTATAGCCTGAATCTGTCCCATAAGCCAGAATATGAGGTATCTGCCGAAATATTTCTGCGTAAGTGTAGCATTCTTAAATTCATCAAGCTCGTCAGGAGATGTTTTAATAAGAGCTGTAAGTAAAAGTCCTCCAACCCATAGAGCCAGAGTTGTATAGAAAGGTGCTACAGCTGTACCATAGTTGACTGCTTCATATACATTCTGTGTTGTAACTTTTACTGGTGATGAAAAAAATTCACCATATTCAGAAGAATCTTTATCAAGCAGTTTCTGCATAATCTCATATTTACCATCTGCTTTTAATTCATCAAGTTCTTTATCTGCTTTATCAAGAGTGTTTTTAATGTTGTTTATAAGGTTTGACATTGTGTCAAGAGTTATATTGACATTTGTAAGTGTACTATCAGCTCCATTAATAATAGTGCTTACTGATGTCAGATTATCAGATGCACTAATAAGTGAATTATATATAGAGCTTATAGATGTTTTAAACAGATTTCCAGCCTGGTTAACAGAACCGCTTACGCTTGTTTTTAATATATTATTGAGTGAGCTTATGCTTGTCTGGCATTGGGCAAGTACATTATCAAGATATATAAGTAAATCCTGCGGCTTAGTGTCAGACTGCATATACCAGTTTGTAAATGTTTCAAGAGTCTGTGTGGCGCCCTTTATAAGCTCCGGCATAAGATTAAGTGAGCTTATAAGACTATCATATAAAGCCTGGTTATAACCGCCATTATTAAGATCTTCTTCCTTGAAATGTTCTAATACAGGCTTTAAAGTTGCTGCTAACTGCTCACTGGCATTAGAGGCATTATTCATCTGGTTTATAAGATCATTAAGTGCTTTTACTATATCGTCTTTATTTATTGCAGAGCCGTTATTTTTAAATATTTCTATTTTTGCCCTTAAATCAGATATACCCTGTTCAAGTGATGAATTAATATCTATAAGCCGGTTAAGCGATACATTTATGTTGGAAATATACTGGTCAATAACATTATCAGCTGAAGCCTTTGAAGCATTAAGTCTTTCTTCTGACATATCACCCTGAATATCGTGAACAAGACTATCCGTTTTCTTTAAAGTCTCAGACAGTCCTATATTACTTTCATTGAATTGTTTTATAGCATTATCATATTCAGATATATTTTCACTGATATTTTTTAATTTATCAGATATATCAGATAAAACATTATTCTTCGTAAGTGAATCAGCATCTGTTGAATTAAGTATAGTAACCACAACTGTTTCAATAAATGTTTCATTAATAGTTTCCTGTAAAGTTGATTTTCCAGATTGAGTTATTTTACTTGCAATTGCATTCTTTTTAGCATTTTCATAGTATGTCACAGATGGTGTTTCCATGTTGTCATTAAGAAAATTAATCATAGAACGGGAAAAATTGTTTCCAATAATAATAGCAGCATAATATTTTCCGCTTTTTACACCATCTATAGTGCTTTCTTTATCCTTCGTAAAGGTCCATCCTAGTTTATCGTTTTCCCTAAGATTTTCTATGATACTTTCACCCATATTCTGTTTTTCTTTTCCCTCAGGAGTAAAACCTTCATCTTCAGAATATACAGCAATTTTTATAGATGAGGTGTTAGCATATGGATCCCAGTTTGAATAGATGTTAAACCATGCATATAAAGAAGGTATAATGCATAATCCCAGTGCTATAATAAGTGCAAACATATTTCTGCATATGCCTTTAACATCATGTTTAAATATACGTAAGATTGTATTCATTAGAATTCTCTCCAATAACCAAAATTTGTCATATTATTATACCACCACAGAAATATGAGTACAATATATATAAACTTAATATAAAATATAAAAAATTAAATTATTATAAAATATAAAATAAAACCAATATATTAGGGAGCAAAACAAAAAACACATATTATAATTAAGTGAAAATTAAAAGTAACTGCTTAATTATAATATGTGCTTATTATTTTAGAGATTATTTAACTGCTTCAAGTGCCTGTGCAATATCTGCAATCAGATCCTTTTTATCTTCTAGTCCGCATGATATTCTTATTAAACCAGCAGGTACTCCTGCTTCCTTTAACTGTTCGTCATTCATCTGTCTATGTGTTGATGTAGCTGGGTTAAGACAGCATGTTCTCGCATCTGCAACATGTGTTTCAATAGCAGCAAGCTTTAAATTCTTTAAGAAATTCTCTGCTGCTTCTCTTCCACCATTTATTTCAAAAGATACTACTCCACATCCGCCGTCTGGCATATATTTTTTAGCAAGATCATAATATTTATTGCTTTTAAGACCTGGATAGTTGACGTATTTAACAGCTGGATGGTTTTCAAGAAATTCAGCAACTGCCTGTCCGTTTTGTACGTGTCTTGGCATTCTTACATGAAGCGATTCAAGTCCAAGATTAAGTATAAAAGCATTCTGAGGTGATTGTATACAGCCCAAATCTCTCATAAGCTGGGAAGTGCATTTTGTTATAAATGCACCTTCTTTGCCAAATTTTTCTGCATATGTTATGCCATGATAACTCTCATCAGGTGTACATAGACCTGGATACATATCTTTATGTGCCATCCAGTCAAAATTACCAGAGTCAACGATAGCACCACCAACAGCTGCTCCATGACCATCCATATATTTAGTTGTAGAATGTGTTACGATATCTGCACCCCATTCTATAGGTCTGCAGTTTACTGGAGTAGGAAATGTATTATCTACTATAAGTGGAACATTGTGTGCATGTGCCACTTTAGCAAATGTTTCAATATCAAGAACTGTAAGAGCAGGATTTGCAATAGTTTCACCAAACATAGCACGTGTATTATCTTTGAATGCAGCATTAAGTTCATCCTCTGTTGCATCAGGAGATACAAAGGTAACATCTATTCCCATTTTCTTAAGTGTAACTGATATAAGGTTGAAAGTACCACCATATATTGACGATGAAGCAACAATATGACTTCCACATTCACATATGTTAAATAAAGCAAAGAAGTTAGCAGCCTGTCCTGATGATGTAAGCATTGCAGCTGTTCCACCTTCAAGTGCACATATTTTAGCAGCAACGTAATCATTTGTTGGGTTCTGCAATCTTGTATAGAAATATCCAGAAGCTTCAAGGTCAAAAAGCTTTCCCATATCTTCGCTTGTGTCATACTTAAAGGTAGTTGACTGGATGATAGGAATCTGGCGTGGTTCACCGTTCATTGGAGTATATCCGGCCTGAACACATTTTGTATTAATTGAATAGTCTTTCATATAGTCCTTTCTGATATGATATCTATCATATGTAATATTTTATTTCCCTATAATTCTACAGGAAAATAGGATAAAACGCAAATGATAAATTAATAATAATTTGTTATATCAGGGTCAAAAGTCCACAACTCCTAATTATTATCAGTTACATCAGTTTCATTTTCATTGTTATTTATTTTATTATCATTATTAATGTTGTAATCGTTGTTTTCTTTATTATCTTTATTATCCATACTGACTTCTTCAGATTTTTTTCTGACCTCTGCCTTTAATTTTTCTGATTTGAATTTAAACATTAAAAGTCCTATTGGAAAAGGCATAACACATATAATAAATAATAATGCGATTATAATTATTACTTTTTCAGGCGAAATCATTGTTTTCCTCCTGCTTCTTTACTTTTACAATCTGTTATATATTTAATAAGTAATATGCAGCCGACCATAAGTATAATACCTATTATAAGAGATATTACAGCATTACGTAAAAATCCGGCTATAATGTATGTTATAAGTGAAACAGCAGCTACAACAATAACATAAGGCAGCTGTGTAGATACATGATTCATATGATTGCACTGTGCTCCGGCTGATGCCATAATAGTTGTATCTGATATAGGTGAACAGTGGTCACCACATACTGCTCCAGCCATACATGCTGATATTGATATGATCATCATAGTCTTATCTGTACCTGCAAATGTTCCAACAACAATAGGAATAAGTATGCCGAATGTTCCCCAGCTTGTACCTGTTGCAAATGCAAGGAATATAGCTACAATAAATATAATAGCAGGAAGAAAATTAAGGAATCCTACAGACAATCCTCCAACAAGTCCTGCAACATATTCTTTAACACCAAGGCTGTCAGTTGTTGCTTTAAGTGTCCATGCAAATGTTAATATGAGAATAGCAGGAACCATAGCTTTAAAACCTTCAGGAATACATGAGAAACAATCATTGAAGGTAAGTATTTTTCTTACTACATAGAATAATATTGTAAGCATCATGGCAAAAAAGCTTCCCATCATAAGGCCAAAGGACGCATCACAGTTAGAAAATGCGGTAACAAATGGAGTTCCATCAAAGAATCCGCCTGTGTATATCATTCCAATAACACAGCATATAATAAGGCTTATTATAGGAAATACAAGATCAATAACCTTTCCGTTTCCTCTTATTACTTCTTCATTGGATACATTAGCATAAGGTCTGTCTGCAGTTGTAAATAAATCTCCCTTTGCAGCGTTATCTTCATGTGTTTTCATAGGTCCGAAATCAACTTTTAATATAACAAAGCAAAGCAGGGCAACTATCGTAAGAAGTGCGTAATAATTATAAGGTATACACTGCATAAAAATAGCAAAGCCGTCTTCATTTTCGACAAAGCCTGTTACTGCGGCTGCCCATGAAGATATAGGCGCAATTATGCATATAGGTGCGGCTGTTGCATCTATTATGTATGCCAGCTTTGCCCTTGACACATTATGTCCATCAGTTACCGGACGCATAACACTTCCTACTGTAAGACAATTAAAATAATCATCTATAAATATAAGCATTCCAAGGAATACGGAAGTAAGCTCTGCACCTATTCTTGTTTTTATCCTCTTAGAGGCCCATTCTCCAAATGCCTTTGAACCACCTGCTTTATTCATCATACTTACCATAATTCCAAGTATAATGAGGAAAATTAGTATACCTATATTTGATGGATTTGATAAAACACCAAGTAAGCCATCGTCAAATACATGAAGTATAGATGTTTCAAGGCTAAAATGTGCAGTAAATAAACCACCATATAATAAACCACCGATAATAATACCAATAAAAAGTGAACTATATACTTCTTTTGTTATAAGTGCAAGTATTATGGCAGCTAAAGGTGGTATCAGAGCCCAGAAAGTTGCATATAGCTCTGGTACATATTCAGTTATTGTATTCATTTAATTTCTCCGTTCTATTGCAGTTTATAGAATATAAAATTCATATTTATATTTATTGTTCCCTGAAAGTTATAGTTTTGTTAGCAGCGTCCATGCTTTCAACTATTGCAAGTGATTCAAGCTGGTACCCTTTTTCACGTATTATTTTACCACCCTGCTGGAATCCTTTTTCTATTGCTATACCTATTCCCTCTACAGTTGCACCAGCGCTTTCAACAAGCTCTGTAAGACCAAGAAGTGCACAACCGTTAGCAAGGAAATCATCTATTACAAGAATATGATCTTCTGGTGATAAGAATTTTTTAGATACAATCACATCATATACTTTGCCATGTGTAAATGATTGTATTTTAGTACTAAAATTATTATCATCAAGATTGATACTTTTTGATTTTTTTGCAAAAACAACAGGAACATCGAATTCTCTTGCGACTATGGCTGCAATACCAATTCCACTTGCTTCTATTGTAAGAATTTTATTTATTTTTTTGTCTGCAAAAAGGCGTTTCCACTCCTTTGCCATTTCCTCAAAAAGTCCGATGTCCATCTGATGATTAATAAAGCTGTCAACCTTAAGAACATTACCTTCTCTTATAATTCCATCTTTTCTTATTCTGTCTTCTAATAGTTTCATGATTACGTTTCCTTTTCTTAGTTATATAACTGATATCGTAGCTTGCTTATTTGATAAAATATTTTATCACATTAATGAATCCTTGTAAATTTAATATTTTTGAATATATAAAGACCTTTGCCAATGGTATCATATAATATAAAAATATATATATGGATTTTAAAGTGTAATTGATAGCAAAATGGAAAGATATTAATTTTATGTACTTTTTAATCATTTTATAAAACATTTTAGTACATGTTAAATAATGTCTTTCCATTAAAAAATATTTATATTGATTTTTTTCTGCCTGTTAAAAAGGCTATAAGGTATATAGCAGTAACAAATAAAGCAGCAAGGCACATCCACCCAATCAGAATAGCTCCCATTCCGATACTTAAAGTGAAAAATGCGTGGGTCATGGCTGCAAATACAGCTTCACCAATACCAGATTTTTTTTTTCAAGAACGTCAAAAGCTTTTCCTATACCTTTTCTACTGGCTCTTCCAACAGAAAAATGAATCCTAATCTCGAACCAAATTGTTCTCTTTCTTTTATAAATAAATAATTCCTTTTTGTTATTTTAAATTTACTATATATAAAATAAGGGTATCCTTTAGGATACCCTGTTATTAAGAGCGCGAGACGGGGATCGAACCCGCGACCCCCTCCTTGGCAAGGAGGTGCTCCACCACTGAGCCACTCGCGCATATTATATTTAATGTTCTTAAAAACAATAGCTTTATGCGAACACAAGCACTATAATACATATTTAATCATAATATGTCAAGTGGTTTTTTGAAATTTTATCTATTTTGTCTATTTTCGTTTTATCTGCTTTATTTGTTAACCGTTTTTCGTAAATTGTTTTTGGATTTTCAGTTTACTTTCTTTACAGTTTTATTATAAAATGAATGTCAGCAGGATTTTTTTGTTATACATTGTTGTAATACATCTGATAATTCTTTCGTATTTTTGACTAATATTTCTGCACCACATTTTTTTAAGGTTTCACGACTCCTGAATCCCCATGTTACAGCTATTCCAGTTACGCCTGCATTTTTTGCGGTAGCTACATCAACATCAGAATCTCCAACATATATTACATTTTTAAGATCAATGTTCTGTTCTTTTGCACACATAAAAAGGGCATCAGGCGCAGGTTTTTTTGGTATATTTTCTTTAGCACCTATTGCAATATCAATTACATTATCAAAATATATATTACAGAGTTTGGTTACAGCATATTGGGCTTTATTTGACAGGACAGCTGTCTTATATCCGCTTGCTTTTACTTTTTTTAGCATGTTTATAACTCCAGGATAAGTTTTTGTTTTATCATTACAATGTAATCCATAATATGTTTTAAAACATTCAAATGTTTTATCTGTTATATCTTTAGTTGTATTGGCTGGAACACTTCGTTCAATTAAAAGCCGTATGCCATTACCAACGAAATTTCTTACTTCTTCTATACTTCTTTCTGGTAATCCGTTGGTTTTAAGTGCATAGTTAACAGAATCACATAAATCTTCAAGTGTGTTTAATAATGTTCCATCAAGATCAAAAATCACCATTTTATTCATTAGAACTATCTCCTTATAAAAAATCTATAAGACATCTTCTTAATAATACATCTTTATATTTTATTATCAATATTATGCTGTGAGTGTCAAGTTAAAAAGTTGTACTAATAGTCAATCGTAAATAGTTAGTGCTTGCATTATGCAAACAAATGTTCTATTATATAAATACAAACAAATGTTCTTATACTTATTTAGGAGTTGTTGAATATATGATAATAAAAGATAATCTTAGTATTATGGAAAAACTTGAAATATTGTCTGATGCTGCAAAATATGATGTGTCTTGTTCTTCAAGCGGTGTAGAAAGAAATAACAACAAAAAAGGTATTGGGAATTCCAGGGCATGTGGCATATGCCATAGTTTTAGTGCAGATGGAAGGTGTATATCATTATTAAAAATCCTTCTGACTAACGAATGTATTTATAATTGTAAGTACTGTATAAACAGGGCTTCTAATGATGTTGTAAGAGCAACATTTACGCCTGAAGAGATATGTGAACTTACTGTTCAGTTTTATAAAAGAAATTATATAGAAGGACTATTCTTAAGCTCAGGAATAATCCAGACACCTGATGAAACTATGAAAAGAATGCTTAAAACTGTTATTATTCTTAGAACAAAGTATAATTTTGGTGGTTATATTCATATGAAAGCTATACCTGGTGCCAGTGAAGAACTTATTAAGCTTGCTGGTTATTATGTAGACAGAATGAGTGTTAATTTAGAGCTTCCTACAAATGCCGCTCTTAAAAAATTAGCACCATCTAAGTCAAGAGATAATATATTAAAGCCAATGCGTATGATTCAGCATGAGATTAATTCCAATATGAATCTGATTGGTGTTAAGAAAAAGACTTTGGAAGAGATAAGATATAAAGAAACGGGAATATATTTACAGGATAATTATATTAAAGATTCTGATGTTATTCCTACAAGGTACAAAAAACCAGTTTTTGTACCAGCTGGGCAAAGTACACAGATGATTGTTGGTGCAACTGATGAAACTGATTATCATCTTGTCACTATAGCAGAGGCTTTATACAACCAATATAGTTTAAAAAGAGTTTTCTATTCTGCTTTTGTTAATGTAAATATGGACGTTGATTTGCCACTTCAGCCTGATGGGACTGGAGTTCCTCTGCTAAGAGAGCATCGTTTATATCAGGCTGATTGGCTTATGAGATTTTATGGATTTAAAGCTTCTGAATTATTATCTGAAAAGCATCCTAATTTTAATTCCATGCTTGATCCTAAGTGTGACTGGGCTTTACGAAACCTTGGGATTTTTCCAGTCGAAGTTAATAAAGCTGATTATAATATGTTACTTCGTGTTCCAGGGATCGGAGTTAAATCTGCTAAAAGAATACTATATGCCAGAAAACATGTAAAGCTGGATTTTAATGATTTAAAAAAAATAGGTGTTGTTTTAAAAAGAGCCATATACTTCATAACATGTAATGGACATATGATGTATAACATTAAAATAGATCAGGATTATATAACCAATTGTATTATTGATTCTAAAGACCTGAGAAAAATATATGATTTAGAACATCATAACACTTATAAGCAGCTGTCTTTTTTTGATGACAATTATAATTATAAGATATAATAAGCGTAAAGAAAAAGGATTATATTTATATGAGTGGTTTTAATACTTTAATTAATATATTTATTTGTGAAGATAGTATAGATGGTATATTTACGGCTATATATATGGCATGGGAAGAAGGAACAAGTCATACAGATATAAGTTGTATTTTTGATGCGAAGAATTCTAATTATTCTTTTTTTGAAACATATACTTATGTAAAAGCAGATTGTAATATTAGTAATAAAGTAATACGTTCAATACAACAAAAACTGGGTGATTATGTATATAGTATTATTTTCAGAGTTATAAATTCCAATGAGCCATCTAAAGCTTCTGTAGTATATCATAGCTTACAGAAACTTTTTAAACACGGAAAAGAATATATTAATAATATACATAATAAATTCATATATGATTTATTTAAGATTGATGGGAAAGTTTCTAATGAAGCTGCGTTTTATAGGGAGATAATCAGATTTAATGAAAATGCTTCTGGATTACTTCTTGCAAGAATTGAGCCTGATAATAACATAATATATATGTTGACGGATCATTTTGCTGACAGACTTCATTGTGAGGATTTTGTTATATACGATATTAAAAGAAATTTTTGCTATATTCATACAGCAAATGGAAAGAACATGTTTTATAATGATTCTGACTCAGGTTTATATAATAAGATAAATTCATATTCAGATTATGATATTAAATGTCAGAAGCTTTGGAAAAGCTTTTTTAATTCAATTGCTATTAAAGAAAGAATTAATCCTGAATTGCAGAGGAATATGTTGCCAGTAAAATATAGAAAATATTTATCAGAGTTTAATTAAATTGTAGTAAAAAAGGGGATCCCACCAAAAGATATAATCTTTTGATGGGACATTGGGGAATTGTATTGAGCTCATATAAAGCTCTTTTCGATTATTATTATAACATAGTTAAATACTTTGAAAAGTACTATCTTTTTTATGGTACTACAATTAATACTATGTTAAATATTCTTAAACGATATTCGGGATATATTGTGCAATTTTTTATTTATTTACTGAATGGTGATTATACTATAGTTTACTGCCTGATTATATGTTTTAGATGTTATTATCCTGTCATAACGTGTCATCCACCTGCCTGTTATACCGGCATAGTTTGCAACTGCATCTTTTGGAGCTCCACCAGCAAGCATATATGATAAACCAGCATGTCTTAAAGCCTGCAAGGTGTATTTATTTCTAATTTTATTATTATCAAGACATATTTTACAGTATTTTTCGATTAATCTTTCGGAGTCCCTTAGCTGCATTCTGTTTTTTCTTTTATTGATGAATACAGGACCTTCTTTGATATTATTTTCATAAATATATTCATCTAATAATTTTGCAACATCGTCTGGTATTTTTATTGTTCTTGCTATATTATTCCTGCTATTTGCAGGATAATTAATACATATTGAGTTACTTGTCTTATCAAGAACAATATATTCCATATTAAGTTTACATATTTCAGAATTTGTTAAAGCACATTTTACTGCTAATGAAAAAATCAGGAATGCTTTTTTATCATCACATTCTTTAATTGCTTCAAGTATATTGTTTATTTCAAGACTGTTAGGTATTCCTTTTTCATCAATTAATCTATCAGGTTCAGGAAGAGAATATTCTTTAAAATAATTAATATACTTATTTCCGTGATTAATATTATAATACTCTATAAAATTACATATAGATCTGATAACAGATAATCTCATAACGCCCGTTGAATAACTAATCAGGTTGTGTTCCATTTTATTTAGTAAATAATTGTAATATTGTTTAGCTTCTTTGCTTGTTAATGTAAGTGGATCATGACCAATCTCTTTATTAAAATCTTTTATAATTTTGAAATATTCTTTTCTTGTTCTTGGTTTAAGATTGGTTTCAAAATAAATCCATATTTTTGAATTAAATTCATCAGATATCATTACTATCTCCTCAAATGTACTATAAATAAAAATATGTATATATAAATTCTTTAAATTCTTGATTTAATACGTTTAATCATTTCAAGAATACAAAAATAATAGTGATAATTCATACTAACATATGGCTATATTATTATATATGACGACATATGTCAATATACTTGACAAATAATCATCCCACTACTATACTAAAAAATAAAGAAAACAAAACCCAAAATTAATTAAGAAATGGTTCCAAAACCAATACAATAATTTTCTATATTTATATAAAGGAGCATAACATGGAACAATACTCTCGTCGATTTATTGAAGAACTGGCCAATCATATTAATCCTGTCATTATTGACTATTTTAATAAAAAAAGAAATTTGCTTAACTTTTCAGCTGATACTGTGACAAGTCTTATAGATGAAACTCTTATGGACTATCTTGATGGAAAGTCAAGCCGTGAAGATTTAATCCCTATTATTGCAAAGATTAAAAAATCGCGTCTCCAGAAAAGAGCAAGATGGTATAAAGCTTATATTAATGATATCGATACTATTAACATTGATGATCCAAAACATCCCCTCTCTAATATTGTTATTATGGCTAAAACTTTACCTGTAGATGATTACTACAAAATATTTGGAGATAAAAACCTTGATGAAATTATAGAAGATAAAAAGAAAGCTGCAACTTTATGGAAGGATGACTCTAATAGTCTTCTTATTGAATTTCCAGGCATATCATCTTTTACAAATAAATCAATATATAATTCATTGAAAAATGATTTAATTATAAGTGCATGGAAATATATCGAAAATGAACTTGCTGGAAACATTGATTCTTACCTAAGGCTATTTCCTGTAGATCTTGTTGATAAACCTTTATTTAGTCCATCTTCTTTTACACTTATGATGGATACAGCTTCTAATAACCTTTTAAAAGAGATTATTACTGATGACGATGGTAAGGAACTTCTTGAAGTAACTGTAGATAGTGGTAAACTTACTCCTCCTAAAGCTATGGATTCTAATGATTTAAAATTAGTTAATGCCTTTATTTCTAATATAAATATGCAGGAATTTTATAAAGAAAAATCTGTTGTTGTTGATCTTAATACTTTAGGTAAAGAAGTTGTTGATTATCATGTAGGTAAAAATGTTATTAAAAAAATATCTAATTCTTGTAGAAAATTAGTAGAATACAATTTTTCATATGAAGAAGCAGGTAGTAAAATCTACTTCAACTTATTTGATAATATTGTTATTAAAGAGGATGTAGAAAGACCCTATGCTATTGCTCAATTTGGAGAAATACTAAGCAATGCGATTATTAAGAAAAAACTGATTTCTATCACTTCTGCTTCATATGATGTTCTAGACAATAACTTATCAAGAATAATATGTTATGCAATGAAACGTGAACAGATATCTAACCAGGAAACTTTCATAGGTGAATATAATTATACCTACTTTCAAAAAATAGTTCGATTTAAACTAAAAAACAAAAAGAAAAATCTGCAGCTGATAAAAGAATCTCTTCAGGAATTTGTTGATAACAATATTGTTATAGACAGTTTTGAACTTAAGAACAATGTTTTTATCATTAAATTTTTACCACTATCAGATGCTGAAATACAGGATCTTAATTTTGATAAAACGAAATTAATTGATATGCCATCAGATATAAATTAATATATCTAACATATTTTTTCATATCTCATGTTTTACTGGCATAACCAATACTCTTCAATATTAAATAATTTAGGCGTGGTATGATTTTTAATCTACTGCGCCTTTAATATGTTTGTTCTAAATTTGAACTGAGTTCATTTTTGTCTACATTTTTATCTACTCTTCTACTTCGTTGTCTCCAAAATTATAAATCAATAATTTTTTATTTTATAATTTCAATTTAATTATCCTTGCTATTATTAGTCACTTTATAATTTTGTCGTCTTAATATATTTTTTGCAAAATATTTTTCTTATGGTTTGCATGAAATCCACATTTATCTTCCTGTTTTCCAACTTATATCTATTTAATTGTACGTTTTATTTGAATAAATTTTTTTATGTAGATAAATTCAGAGTAATTTTTTTATTTCCTAATTAAATCTGTAGATAAAATAAGAGTATATTTTAATTATGTAGCCATTTTTGTAGTAAATTTTATTTTTTTTATTAAAAATACCCTTTTTTTATATTCTAATAGTGGATTTATATAAATTATTAATTAATTTTCTCTACATTTTTTTTTTTAATTTGGAACCTCAATGTCTACATTTTTGGCTTAAACACTGACTTAAGCTTTTTTATTTTCATATAAATATAAAAAAACTAATTAAATGTCGATAGATTTGTAGTAAAATTATGATTTCTTATATTTTTTCTGCTTCAAAAAAAATATAAGAAAATTTCGTAGACATTTTCAGAGTAAAAATAATGTTTTTTTTCAAAATGTGGATAATTTCAGAGTAAAAAAACTATTTTTTTATGTAAATGTGGATAATATATGAGTAAAACCTACAATTTGATTTTATTTAATAAAATTGCTACATTATGCAATAAAAGGAGGTGAGAAATTTGGATAATTTTACAAATATAGGTAAAGCAGTTCTTATCCAGGCTCTTGGTATTCAGAAAAATTATACAACAATTGTAGAAAATACTGTTGAAGTTGTTGATTATTCCAATTCTATGTGTTCGTCTTGTAAATATAAGCAGATTATAAATACATTTGATAAAGAATCAGAAATATATAAATCAGCATCTACATATTGTAATAATTGTCCAAATAGAATTCTCACAACTCAAAATGTGACAAAAAAAGTCTACCATAATGAAAAAAATCGTTATGGTTATAGACCTATGCTCAAATCTAATGCATTAAAATTATTTTTAACATTACATTTTTTTCATCCAGATCGTTTTGGAATTATAAAAAATGTAGACACCCGTATTATATCCAAATTACTAAATTGCAATATAAAAACAATATGGAATAATTTGGATATTTTATCTGGCTATACTTATATATCGTACTGCAAAACAGATAGACATTTCATAAATATTATTTTAAATGACTATGAATCTTATTATCTTCCAGCTAATAAAAATGGAAGAGGCTTTTTAGTGCTTTCAAATGACTTATTAAATAAATTAATCAAAATTGATTCTTTAATAATGTTACGAATATATCTGCGTGAGTTAATTAATCTTGATAATTCTAATCTCAAGGGTCAGGCTAGTGTAGATCATAAAACTATTAAGGATATCAGAAGAATTCTTCCTGATTATTGTAAACCTTGTGTAATCAGAAAGTCTATTGAAAATTCAACTTCTGATATATTTACAACATCAATTAATGATAATGTAATACGTTTTGAAATAGTTGAAAAATACATAGCAAAAAATCAAAAAAATATTTTACTTCAGGAATATTCTCATAAATTAACAGATTTTATTTATGAATTTAATTCATGTATTCCAGAAATAAATTCTGGTAAAATACAGCCTGAAAAATACAATAGTTTTCTTTCCACAGAAACTAATACATCTCACTATAAGTTAATATCTATTAATAAAATTGATCTTGATGATATCGCAAATATCGCAGTTCATTATTCATATGATTATGTGATGACAGCTCTATCTGAAGTATATAAACAGTACATATTACATGAAAAAACGATTAAAAATCTTCCTGGACTTATTTCATCTATTGTAAGATCTTATACGGATGATTTGAAAAAGACTGCATAAGCAGTCTTTTTGGTGTGCTTTTTTTTTCACTTTTATACTTTCTAATTTAACATCTCCTGGTTTTATCATATTTAAATTTAATACATCTAATTCTATATGTATAAATACAATTTCCACACTATCATTTTATAATAATTATAATATGTGAATAAATTTCATAGTTTATTATTATTGCAGTTTATTACCATTTAGTATTCTGTTTATATGTATTATTTTTCAATGAAATATTTAATTCTATATTATTAATTCACATTTGGAAAGTTTTCGACATTTAATAGAATTAAAAAACCTAAAATTAAAATAAAAATCCAAAAAAATAAAAAAATAATAGAATTTTAAAAAAAATATACCAGGTATAAAATAAAAAAACACATCTCAAAATTTAATAAACATATTTATACAAACTTATTTACTCCAAATTAATCTACAAATATAGATATACACTGTTAAATCTTATAAATCATTTATCAATATATGTATAATATATGTTATGTTTTATTATATTATTTCATTTATAAAAAAAAGACACATTGTAATTAATACAACATGTCTTAATATTTTTATAAAATTGATAACATTTTTAATTTAATGAATTTATAAAATCATTAAATCGTTGACTTAATATTTCTACTCTTACTTTTAAATCAACATCATTTTTTATTATGGATTTATTGTTTTTTATGACATCAAAATTATTTTCGAATAATGTTAATGCCTGCTCAGCTTTTGCAATTGAAGAAATTCTTTTTAATTCACTATCTGGAATTATAGTTTTACGCTGCTCTCTTTCTTTTTGTAATTGTTTCATTTTCTCAAGATTTGATTCAAGTCTAGCTTTTTCTTTTTCAGCTTTATTTTTTGCTTCTGTCATATATCGAAGCTGATCTTCAACATCATTTTTTGAATCATCCACATTTTTTTCTGATATTTCTTTAATCTTATTTTCAAGACTTTTTAAAGTCTGTTCTTTCTCATTTAATTCTTTTAATGCAGAATCTAATTTTAATTTATATTGTTCAGCTTCTTTTGCACGTTCCTCTGATATTTTTTTAATTGATTGGAATTCAGCATTATCTATTTTGCCATTTTTTTCTATTATCGTAAGAATACTTTTTTGAGCATCTTCATCTAGTTTTCCAAACTTATCAGCCTGATTAAGATCAATTCCATTATTGTTAAGTAATTCGCTTAATTCAGGTATCAGTTTTTCTGCAGTTGTATATTTTCTGGCTTGTCTTTCGGATATATTAAGTTGTTTTGCTATCTCTGCATTTATATTTTTAATCTCACCTTTTATTTTTTTAGCTTCATATAATTCCTTTAATCTGCTTACTTCCCATCTTTTTACTTCCATTGATGATTCACGTACATCATGGTTAGCAGAAATAAGCATAATTTCTTCATCTATTTCTGTAATTTCAGATTTTTCTACCTTACAAGGGATGCCTGCAGGAAATAGATCATTATATTCTTTATCGCTCATACTTGTTATTGCATGATAACGTCGTTCACCAGATACCAGCCTATATGTATCATTATCTGGATTATATAAAACTGATAAATTATGACGTAATCCATTTATAAGAATACTTTCTTTTAAAGCCTCTATTCCATCCTGTGTGTACATTTCATTTTTAGGATTAGAAACTATCTTTTCTTTAGGAATATATTTGAAATTGTATTGGATTTTTGCCTGCATTTCTTTCAACTTTTCTCCACCGTCTGTATTTAAAATACCTGGTTTAGTAGCACCGGCACCAAAAGATTTTTTTGCCATTATTTCTTTTCTCCTTTCAGATACTTTGCGAGTTCTCTAAAATGTTTATTGTCCATTAATCCAAGATAATTGACAAGCTCTATATAATCCTGTGCAGCACTACATCTTTTATCGTAGGTTAGAAGTGGTTCAAATAAGGTATTAGACTCATTAACAGCAATACAATTTCTTATAGATACAGGTAAGAATTTATCACCAAACATATTTTCATAACTTTCATACATTTGTTTATATAAAGTTGTTCTTCCTGCAACTCTTGTCATAAACATTCCAGCAAATTCTATTGATAAAGCATATTTTTGGTTAAGTTCTTCTATTGTATCAAATAATGACATTAATCCATCATAAGAAAAATTATCAACACATATTGGAGTAATAATTTTATTACTTGCACACATAGCACATGTTGTTAAATATGATTTAAATGGAGAATTATCTATTATTATATAATCATAATCATCCTTTAATAAAGCCAGATTATATTTAAAGCATAGTTCTACATTAGACTCTTTGCTTTCGTCATATATTTTGTAAATCAAACTATTCAATACTCTTGATGCACACAATATTGAAATATTTTCATAATCTGTTTGTGAGATGTAATCAAGGACTTCTGATTTTTTCGATAACTTTTTACAAAACAGCCGTTCATAATCTTTCGCATTGCCTTCATCATTTTTTCCAAACATTTTAGATGTGTTCATCTGGGGATCTAAATCGATTAATAATATGGAATATCCTGAAATGGCTAATATTTGTGCAATAGATATTGCAGATGAGGATTTACCAACTCCACCTTTTTCGTTTATCAAACTTATTATTTCACTCATTATTTTCCTTCTTTCTTTAATTTATAATTTTATTATACATTACTTTTCTATTAAATCAATGTATAAATCATAATTTATTGTTTTTTATCTAAAAAATTGATGATTCTGATACATCAGATAGCATATAAAGTTTAATCAGTAAATAATTGAATTTATTATAATATGATAAAAAAATTTATCACAAATTTGTTAGATTATATAAAAAGTAATACTATAAAATGAACTCAGTTCACTTTGTAATTTTTGAACTCAGTTCACTTTTTAGTTTTATAAAGCTTTTATTGTTAGTAAGTGAACTGAGTTCATTTTATTTTACAATATTATAATATATTATAGATTTGATGCCAGGGTCAAAAGCTCTAGGCTATATGAGCTTGCCTATAAATGTAGGACAAAGATATTGTGACTCGTACTAATATGAGCATAAAAGTTGAATGATAATCTCACAATATGCAGATATTTGGTGGCAGATATTTGGTAGCGGATATTTGGTAGCGGATATTTGGTAGCGGATATTTTGCAATGAGTGTGGATAGGTGCAAGTGGTACATGTTTAGCATGAATAGAAACAGAGCGTAGATGTATGAGCACGTAGGTCAGAATAATCCATATTTATCAAAGTCTTGGGTTTTTGACCCTGGCATCTAGATTTGTTATTATTGGAAATAGACGGTTTACAATATCTAATTATGTATTTATGAAGTGTATAACTAAAAAAAGTGAACTGAGTTCACAAAAAAATATATATAAGATACAAGACATAAAATATAAGATATACAATATAAGATATATAATATAACCTTGATAAAATTGACTTTATAGAATGATAAAATGATTTAATAGACATCTATGTATTAACGTTAATAATATAGATTGGGGTTAATTGAAGGAATGGTGTAGCACGGAACAATCCATATGTATTAAAGTAGATGACTTATACTACCAGCTTCAAGTATCATTTATATATAGTAAGATAGAAAACTGGTTGATTATGCGTAAAATATTCCGATGATATTGTTATGAGTTAATAATTTCTAAATACTTTATGTAGTAAATAAAAAATAATTAACTAGTTTAATGATGACTGATAAAATTCCCCAACTATATAAAAATTAAAATATAATCAAAAATAAAGTGTAGAAAACATACGTTTGAGTTCCACGTGAAACATAATAGAATAACTAGTACAAAATTAATGTTTTGTAATTATGCAACCTTTAAGAAAATTCAATCAATATAACCTATTGTCTATATAATATATAAATCCATATAACATATTATCTATATAACATATAAATCCATATAACATATTATCTATATAACATATAAATCCATATAACAGATTGTCTATGTAACATATAAATCCATATAACAGATTGTCTATGTAACATATAAATTCATACAACATATAAATATAATTCTTATGATGCTTTATCTAATTTTATTGTATAGTGTAATTTATGTGGAATGTTTTTTATATACATATATTAATGCTTTTTTGATACCTTTAATAATTACGTTTCTATTTTATAATTTCAGAAATACAAAATAATAAGAATCAAGGATATAAATATTAAGATTTTAGAAAAATATAGAAAAACAAGTTAAATAATTATATAATAACAATAGGCATTAAAATAGCTATGATGATAAATGTATGAATAAAATCTGTGTAAATATAATTGGTAAATAAAGACATATATGAACCTATAAAAAGATAAATACAGCTAAATACAAATAAATTCAAATGAATTTATATATAGACATCATCATAATATGCTGGAACAGTAATTTTGGAGTATATTTATATGATTTATAGTGAAAAATACAAGGTAGAACTAGAAGATATCGGTATAAGTAATAAGATATCAAATAAGAGAATAATAACTATAATGGAAGATGTAGCAGCTGCACATTCAGATTCAGTTGGTTTTGGAGTGAAAGATGTTGAAAAAAACAACTGTGCATGGGTTTTATTAGACTGGAATGTTAAGATCTTATCAAGGCCTGTTTATAATGAACACATTATAGCTTCTACATGGTCAAGAAAAAGTGATAAATTGTGTGCTTATAGGGATTTTGAATTAAGAGATGAAAATGGTATGCTATTTGCTATTGGTACATCAAGATGGCTATATATGAATCTTACAAGGAGAAGACCAATTATTCTTGATGGAAAAATGAATGAAATATATGGCACAGAAGAAGGAAAAATGGTCTTTGATGAAGAATTATGTAAGATTGATATAGAATCCTTTAATCAGGATAATAAAAATGTTTCTAAAATAATTGAAAAACCATATAAAGTTGAAAGAAGGGATATGGATATCAATGGACATATGCACAATGTAAGTTATTTAGAAGCTGCCTATGAGGTATTACCAGAGGAATTATATAAAAATATGGAATACTCAAACATTCGAATCGAATACAAGAAAGAGATTATGGCAAATGATGTTGTAGCAATAAAGTGTATTGTAAATAATGATAATAGCTGTATTATAATAATGCAGTCAGAAAATAAGCTGCATGCAGTTATTGAGTTATCTAATTAAGATATTTGATATTAATATCTGATGTCATACTGTCAATATCAATATTTATGATGTCGGGGGCAAAAGCCCACAACTTTGATACTTACGGATTGCTTCGTGCTACGCACTACCACGTCTACACTACGCTTCGGTCCATGTTAAATATGTGCCTCTTGCATATAACACCCTGGTATCATATTTATATTAATATTAACTTTATATTAATATTAACTTTATATTATTATTAACATCAAAATTTTATATGATGGAATTAATCGGAAAGTTTTAAGTATAAAATTATACAGAATTATGGATGCAGGTATATCAGTAAGAAACAAAATGTTTTATGATTTTATGGATTTAAGGTTTGAAATGGAAAAAAGGAGCTGAATTGAAAATGGGATTTATTAATAAAGAAAAGGTTTTACGTGGAATAGGAAAGGCCGTGGATGTTACTAATGAAGCAGCTGATAAAGTATCAGTTTACGTTAAGGAAAAGGAATTGGATAAAAAGGCATTAAATGCCGCAAATGAAGTAGGAGATGCAATGAAATCAGCAGGTAAGGTAATAGAAAATAAGTTGTCTAAATTATCCAATAAATAATTGGGAAATGTGATTATAATAATCTGATGTATTTGGAATAGCGAAACTGCGCAGCAATACAGCAGGAGTATATGAATATGTAGCAATGTAGCAGGAATATATAAATTTACGGCAATACAGCAGATATATGAACGCATAGAAATGCAGCAAAATATACAAATGCGTAGTAATTCAACATCCTTTACATCAGTTGGGACAAAATATCTTTTGAACCTGACAGCTCATATTTGTTTATATTAATTATGGAGGAGTCTATGGATATATTCGATATAATTGGGCCGGTTATGGTTGGACCTTCAAGTTCACATACAGCTGGTGCTGTAAGGATAGGATATATATCGCAAAGATTAATGGGTGAACAGATAAGCAAGGCTGAAATTCTTTTGTATGGCTCATTTCTTGATACAGGTAAGGGACATGGAACCAACAAAGCAATAGTAGCAGGCTTACTAGGTATGAAACCAGACGACATGAGAATACCAGAAAGCCTTGATATTGCAAAAAAAAGAGGAATTGAAATAACATTTGGCAAATCTTCATTAAAGGAGGCTCATCCCAATAGTGCACAACTGATTTTAACCAGTGTAACAGGGAAAAAATTAGAGGTTGTTGGAGAATCACTTGGGGGTTCACGTATTAATATTGCACAGATTGATGGTATAACAACGAATTTTTCAGGCGATTATCCTACATTGATTGTTCATAATCTTGATCAGCCTGGACATGTTGCGGAAGTAACATCAATGCTGTCACATAAATGTGTAAATATAGCTGCTATGCAGTTATATCGTTCATCTCGTGGAGGTTATGCGGTTATGGTTGTAGAATGTGACCAAGAAATCCCAAGAGATGGCATAGAATGGCTGAAACGTGTAGAAGGTATAGAAAAGGTAACATATCTTGGCATAGAATAGCAGACGTAGCAGACATGATATAGAAAAGGTTCTTAATATTAAAAAAGTGTTAAAACATATTGTTAATATGCATATATTTGTATAACTATAAAATAAGAATATGAATTAATGAACCGGCAAAGACATGAATGGAGTAAATAATATGGGTTATCATTCAATAAAAGACCTGGTTGATTTATGTAAAGCTAATAAATGTGAATTGTGGCAGGTTATAATGCGGGATAATGCAAATGAACACATGATATCTGAAAAGCAGGTGTTCGATAATATGAAATTAATGTACGCTGCAATGAAAAAAGCAGACAATGATTATAATAAGAATCTTAAGTCTCCAAGTGAAATGGCAGGTGGCGACGGAGAACTTATGCATATATATAATAAATCTGGTAAGAATATATGTGGCGATTTCATAAGCACAGCTATGGAGAAAGCTATTAAAATGGGTGAATCTAATGCATGTATGAAAAGAATAGTTGCAGCGCCTACGGCAGGTTCATGCGGAGTTATACCAGCTGTATTTATATCATATGAGAAATTGTATGACGTTTATGAAGATGATGTTGTAAAAGCATTATTTATAGCAGCGGGAATAGGTGCTGTGATAGCAGAAAATGCTTCTATTGCAGGAGCCTCTGGAGGATGTCAGGCAGAGATTGGTTCAGCAAGTGCAATGGCCGCAGCAGGACTTACATTTCTTCAGGGTGGGGATGTTGATAAAATAGTCAATGCAAGTGCATTAGCTTTAAAAAGTATGCTAGGTCTTACATGTGACCCTGTATGTGGTCTTGTAGAGGTTCCATGTATAAAAAGAAATGTGACAGGAGCAGTTAACGCAATAACAGCTTCACAGATGTCAATGGCAGGAATAAAGAGTGTTATTCCTCCTGACGAGGTTATAGAATCGATGAAAAGAATAGGAGATAATATGCCAGCATGCCTTAAAGAAACATCGAAGGAAGGGCTTGCAATTACAAAAACGGCAGAGAATATTAAAAATAAGCTTGACAAAATGGTTTGATTCATATATTCTAAGCAGGCATTTGTGGTGCAACTGCCATATCTGCCATATTTGTTGTTAAATAGGATAATAAATCTTTAAAATAATGTATATATGACAATTAATTGGTTGATAATAAAAATGATTTGATATATCTTAAATAAGATATGTTAATTATGATATATTTAAATGTATTCAATAAAATATATTATAATACAATTTTATTTAATATGATAAAATGAAGTATAATACAGTAATTTAGTTATTGGATATTAGTTATCAGATATTAGTTACCAGTTACCAGTTAATAGATTATTAATTTTTTTTATTGTATTTTTGATGTATTTTTGAGATATTTCTATTGACATTTGCAAAATATAATTGTATAAGATTATATGAGTTAATTAATAAATGAAATAAAGATACAGAACTTTACTTTATGTTAATAAAGCATAAGTAAGATTTTACCTAAGTTTATTTACTTGTATATGGTATTGGTATTATTTATTATATTAATTCAGATATCATATTTTGGTATTTTAGATTAATTTGCACAAAGGTATATTGGATAATCTCCAAAGCCAATATACTTGACTATATTTCTATCCCCTCTACTCATCCCCGGTCACCCCAGACCGGGGAACTTTTTATTTTTAATATTCAAGATATAATTTAAAGACAATAGTGTTAAATAATCCATGAAAAAAAGACAGGTGTGTAGGTTGTTTGTGAAATATATAAAACATACATAATATATAAAGAAAATTGGTGAATGTAAAAAATTGGCGAAAAAGTGAAAATATGCCAAAAAATCTGTAAAAATCGACTTAAAATGAAGTTACAAAAGGTAAATTATATGATATAATTGACTAATATATAAGGTATCTAATGAATGTGAAAATTGCATAGCGATTCGGATATACCAGTCAGGTGCAAAGTATCTTTTGCCACGACATCTATATATTTATGTATTATTAATACATAAGATTTTTTACACGTAAGATTTGTGTTTCGCACAAACTTTAAGATGCGCTGAGAAGCAGCGCAAGAATGGAGGATTATTATGGATCAGGATAAGAATATAACAACAGCATCCATAGAAGGTGAAGTTGAAAATGTATCAGCTAATGATATTAAAGAAGAGCATGAAGCAACTGTTACAGAGCATAAAAAAAAGAACAAAAGAAATAATGATAAAGCAAAAATATCAAAAGCGGCTAAAGCAAATGCGCAGCCTATAGAAAAAGAGAAAAAAAGAAAGCAAAAAAATTTCAGAATGCGTAAAAATGTACAAAACAAAGATAATATAAATAATGATAATACGAATAATAATACAAGCGGTGATAATAAAGAAAAAAAATCAAGTTTATTGTGTGGGATTAAAGCCAAGCTTATAATGACATCATTACTTCCAACCGTAGTTGGAATAGTGGTTGTACTTATTCTTGCTATTGTTAATATATCACAGGGAATGAATACAGAGGCGGTAAATGGTTTATCGTTACTTGGTCAGTCAACTAAGGCAAGCTATGATAATGAGTATACAGGTGACTGGCGTGTAGATAATAACGGCAATCTGTTTAAAGGAGATGTGAACCTGTCACAGAAGCAGGATGGAATAGATAAATTTACAAAAGATGGTGATGCAGACCTTGCAGTATTTATAGGCGTTGATTGTAAGCTTACATCACTCAGGGATTCTAATAACAAGAGAATGTTAAGTCTTAAGGCAGATGATAAAATATGGGAAGCTGTACAGAAAGGTAATACATATACAACCTCACATGTTGATATAGACGGAACAGATTATACAGGTGTATATATTCCATTGAAGAATTTTAGTGGAAGTGTTGTTGGTATGATGTTCTCCGGACAGCCAAGAACAGATATAACAACATTTATAATGCAGAAAATAATAGCACTTATATCTGTATCAGTAGTTGTTTTAATCGTTGTGATAGTAGTAGCCTCTATAATTTCAACAAAACTTGCTAATGCACTTGTTTCAGTTAATAATCTGTTTATCGCACTTGCAAATGGTGATTTGACAGTAGATGTTAATAAATCTATTCTTGCAAGAAAAGATGAAATAGGTCAGATGGCTCAATCTGTTCAGACACTTATAGATAAGCTTCAGGAAATAGTAGCTAATCTTCAGAATACTGCATCTGAGCTTCATAGGTCGGGTGAAGATATGACAAGCTCTGCAAATCAGTCAAGTAAAGCAACAGAAGAGATATCAAGTGCGGTTGAAGACATATCAAAGGGAGCTGTATCACAGGCAGAAGAGATCCAGAATGCTTCTGCACAGATTGCTAATATGGGAGAGCTTATAAGTGAAATAGTTGAAAAGGTAGCTAATCTTACTAAAGCAACAGATGCAATGGGCAGAGCAGGTGATACATCTATGAGTACCATGAGTGAGCTTTCAGATTCTAATGATCATACAACTGAATCTATTAATAATATAGCTAATCAGATTAATATAACAAATGAATCAGTTGGAAGAATAGGGGAAGCAGCAGCACTTATTACGAATATTGCTGATCAGACAAGTCTTTTAGCTCTTAATGCTTCTATAGAGTCAGCAAGAGCAGGAGAGGCAGGAAAAGGCTTTGCAGTAGTTGCATCAGAAATCCAGAAGCTGGCATCACAGTCAGATGAAGCGGCTGGAGAGATAAAAGAGATTATAGAAAAGCTTCAGTTAGAATCAGAAAAGACTGTAGAAGATATGAACAATACAAAGGTTCTTATACATGAGCAGATAGGAAAGCTTGATGCAACAAAGAACAGCTTTATAGATGTCAGTGATGGTATAGCAGTATCAAGAAATGAAACTGCAGTTATTGAGAATAATGCTGGTTCTTGTGATGAGGCAAGAAAGCAGATTAATGATGTTGTTTCTAATCTGTCGGCTATCTCAGAAGAAAACGCTGCCTCAGCCCAGCAGACGACAGCATCTATGCAGGAACTTACTGCAACCATTAATATGCTTGCAGAAACAGCGAATGGTCTTATGACTGTATCAGAACAGCTTAACAATGAAGTAAAATTCTTTAAGGTTAAGTAAGTACTGTAGCAATACAGATACATCAGTCAGTAGCAAAATACATTTTGACACTGACATCATTAAAATAATTAATAATGGTTAATTATAAAAAAAGATGAGGCAGGAAACTTGTTTTATAAGTTATCCTGCCTCATCTTTTTATTTATCAGTTCTGTCTATAACTTCACCGGTATCTGGGTTAACGGATATTCCATTTACTTCCAGACGCTCATCAATCTGTATTACAAGACACTGTTTTCCATCAATCATACGTGTTTCAACAAGGTCGGTTTTATCCGGATTAATCTTTATTACAACATCCGGGGTTTTAACTTCAAACTTTCTTGATGGAGTTATATTAGCTGCTGCAAGTTTTCCGTTTTCTCCAGCTGCCATTTCAAAATGTTCTTCAAAATTAGTAAGGCGTTCACTGGCAACTCCGCTTTTTTCTAGTATTTCCTTAACCTCTGTTTTGTCGAGCATTACAGGTGCACTTGATACAGCCTTATGTTCTTCAATGACTTCATTTATGTTATCATGAATATTTTTAACAGTTTCGTAATTGCAATCTTCACCTAGAGTTTCTGTTACTAGATTATTGAATGTTTCCTTCTGTATATCAGCAGGGAGAGGTACCTCGCAGCTAAGTACGGCATCAAGAAAATTTTGCTGAAAATCATCTGTATCCTTACTATGAAATAATATGCTTTCATCATCAGTACTACGATTGTTAAATGATGGAAACAGGAACGCTATATCAGGGTTATCAACTATATGGTTTTGTATCTGGTTATGAAATGCTTTATCATCCTCAAAATATCCGAGGCCGGGTTTTGAAAGAATGACAGGGCAGATACAGCATAATATATAGTTATATATCTCATCAGAAGCATCGTCCATTGCTATATTATCAGCAGTTACTCCAGGTATGTCATATGTCTGATTAACAATAAGTATAAGATAGTTGCCAGGATAATAATAATTAGCAATTATTTTATCATATAACTGGTTAAGTAGGTTTTCATCCTTAAGCTCACATTTTCTAAGTTCAAGAAGAAAATCCCTTGGCTGTTCTTTTCCATATGCATCAAGAGTGAATTTCATGTCAATCAGGTTTCTGCCAGGTGTTCCGGAAAGACATTTTCTTAAAATATCAAGATATTTATGACGTTCTTCTTCTGGCAGATTTAAAAATGTATCATTAAATGTAGTAACTTTATTTTTTTCACCATCAACATAGCAGCCACATAATCTTTGGATACCACAGTCTTCTATATTGAATTGTGATTTTATTTCATTTATTTCTTTTCTGGTCATATATAATAAGTACCTCCATTGTCATTTAATAAAAGAATAATGTACTGGTATTTTATCACATAATTCAACCAGTTACATTAAAAATATATTCTGAAAATTTGACAGGAACAAACAGATTGGTTGTAATTAGATGAATAAAAGATGAAAAAAGAAAAATATTAAAGATGACAGAGGAATAGTTGTAATATTATAAGAATGAGATTATAATTAACTGGTAAATAATATGGTGATAATATTTTGAAACATGCTGAGCTTTATATCGTCATAATAAGCGGCGCAAGAATGGAGGATTATTATGAAAGTAGGAATTTTAACAAGTGGTGGAGATTGTCAGGCTTTGAATGCTGCTATGAGAGGTGTGGCAAAGAGTCTGTATAATAAAATACCAGATGTAAAGATATATGGTTTTCTTGATGGATATAAGGGACTTATTAATAATGATTATAAGCTTATGAATGTTGGTGATTTTTCTGGAATTCTAACAGTTGGTGGTACTATTCTTGGTACATCAAGAACTCCTTTTAAAAGAATAACAGAGCCTGATGAGAATGGCAAAGATAAGGTAGCATCCATGAAAAAGACATATAAAGGATTGGGGCTTGATTGCCTTGTTATACTTGGAGGAAATGGAACACACAAGACAGCTAATATGTTAAGTGAAGAGGGACTTAATGTTGTTACACTGCCAAAGACAATAGATAATGATCTTGTAGGAACAGATGTAAGCTTTGGATTTCAGTCAGCTGTGGATATTGCTACAAATACTATTGATTGTATACATACTACAGCTGCATCACATAGCAGGGTGTTTATAGTTGAACTTATGGGACATAAGACAGGATGGCTTACATTACATGCAGGTGTGGCAGGTGGTTCAGATGTCATTCTCATACCAGAGATTCCATATGATCTTGATAAGGTAGTTGAAGCTATTAATAAAAGAAGTAAGCAGAAAAAGCATTTTACAATACTTGCGGTAGCCGAAGGTATAATATCAAAGGAAGAGCTTGAATTCAGCAAAAAGGAACTTAAAGAGATAAGAAAAAGAGAGCATTTTCCATCTGCAGCATATAGGATAGGTGCAGGTATTATGGAAAGAACAGGGCAGGAGGTAAGAGTTACTGTGCCAGGGCATGTACAGCGTGGGGGAAGTCCATGTGCATACGACAGAGTATTAGCATCAAGACTAGGAGCAAAGGCAGCGGAACTTATTATTAATAAAGAGTATGGATATATGGTGTGTGTTAGGGATAATCAGATAGATAAAACACCACTTAGGGAAGTAGCAGGCAGATTAAAAACAGTAGATCCTGACTCAGGTATTATCAAAGAAGCAAAGGCGATGGGAATATGTTTTGGAGATTAAATAATATTAAGAATGTCTTCAGTAATAAAAGAAAAGAAAAAAATGCAGATAAAAAAATAGATGTAGATAGAAAAATAAATGTAGAAAAAGAAATAAATGAAAATATACATTTTATTGGAGAAAATATGAATAAAAATAATGTAATAGAAGATGATAAATTATTAAATATAGTTATTGATGATTCTAAGGAAGCAGCTAATATGACCGAAGTATCAGATAGTATCCATAAAAAAATAAAGAATATTGAAGAAAAATATCGTAAAGATGGTAAAAGAATGCCTTTTTTTGCAAACAGGGAGTTATCATGGCTGAAATTTAATGAAAGAGTCATAGATGAAGCTGATGATGAAAAGGTTCCATTATGTGAGAGACTTACATTTGTTTCAATATTCAACAGTAATCTTGATGAGTTTTATATGGTAAGAGTTGGTTCTCTGTATGACCAGATGCTTCTTGCAAAAAAGAATAAACAGGAGATGACTACAGGCTTCGACAATAAATCAATGATGACTGCAGAGCAGCAGCTGGATGCTGTATTTACGCACACAAGAGAATTATTACATAAAAAAGATAAGATATATACAAAGCTTATGTATGAGTTTGACAGACAGGGTGTTAAGCTTATCAGCTTTAATGATGTTGAATATTCTGATGCGGTATATCTTGAGAACTACTTTAACAAGTCAATACTTCCAATATTATCGCCTCAGGTTATAGGAAAGAAAAATCCGTTTCCATTTCTTAAGAATAAGGAAATATATGCAGTGGCTCTTCTTGGGTCAAAGAATAGCGATAAGATAGGACTTGTACCATGCAGCAACGGTATATTTGACAGACTTATACCTATACCATCGGATAGCAGAAAATATATGCTTGTTGAGGAACTTATACTGCATTTTCTTCCCAAAATATTCAAGAAATATAGTGTAAAAAGTAAATCACTTATAAGAATCATCAGAAATGCTGATATAGATATGGATGAAGCATTCTTTGATGAGGATATGGATTACAGGGATACTATGAAACAGCTTATAAAGGAGAGAAGAAGGCTGTGTCCTGTCAAGCTTGAGTATTCAAGAGTACTTGATGATAAAGTTATATCAGCTTTGTGTAACGAGCTGAAGCTTGACAAAAAGCAGGTGTTTTATTCTGAATCACCACTTGAAATGTCGTTCATATCAAAAATTCAGGATGATTTAAGAACAAGGAAAGAGCTTTTCTATGAAAGAAGGGTTCCACAGAATTCAAAATATATAGATATGAAGCAGCCTATTATAGACCAGATAGCTAAAAAGGATGTTTTATTAAGTTATCCGTATGAGAGTATGCATCCTTTTATAAAACTTCTTAATGAAGCGGGTAGTGATGACAGGGTTTTGTCTATTAAGATGACTCTTTACAGGGTAGCCAAGAATTCGCAGATTGTAGAGGCGCTTATAGAAGCAGCAGAAAATGGTAAAGAGGTAGTTGTACTTGTTGAACTGAGGGCAAGATTTGATGAAGAGAATAATATTGAATGGTCAAGGCGTCTTGAAGAAGCCGGATGCAAGATTATATATGGAATAGATCATATAAAGGTTCATTCAAAGCTGTGTCTTATAACATATAAGGATGGTGAAGAATTCAAGTATATTACACACGTTGGAACAGGTAACTTCAACGAGAAAACAGCAAAATTATATACAGATCTTTCGCTTATTACATCTAATACTGATATTGCAAGGGAAACAGCAGATGTGTTTAATAATCTTGGGCTGGGTGATGTTGTTGAACATACAGAGCATCTTCTTGTTGCACCTAAATGTCTTCAGAATAAAGTTATCAGTTTAATAGAAGCCGAGATTGATAAGGCTAAAAACGGTGATGAGGCATATATAGGTGTTAAGATTAATTCTCTTACGGATAAAACAATAATAGAAAAACTTGTTGAAGCATCTATGAGTGGTGTTAAAGTTGATATGATTATAAGAGGCATAAGCTGTATGAGAGCTGGAATAGAGGGTTATACAGACAATATTACAATTACAAGTATCGTAGGAAGATTCCTTGAACACTCACGTATATATATATTTGGCAAAGGTAATGATACGAAAATATATATATCATCAGCTGATTTTATGACAAGAAATACTATCAGACGTGTTGAAGTCGCAGCACCAGTTTATGATGAAGAGATAAAAGAGAGACTTCTTCGTATGTTTAATACTATGTTGTCAGATAATGTTAAGGCAAGAGTTATGGCATCAGATGGAAACTATTATAGAAAAGATGTAAATGATAAAGAAACAAGAATCAATTCACAGGAATATTTCTATGATGAGGCTATAAAGAAAGCACAGCAGAATATAATAAAATAATAAAATACTATAAAATCCTCAATATCTGCTTGAATTTATTTTTGTTTTTGATAAACTTTATAGGTATGTTAAATAATAGACACATAAGTAAAGGATGGCATATATGAAACCCATGATATTATTTCATAATTTTTTTGGACATCTGAGTACTATAAATCATCATAAATATCAGGTAATGAAAAATTGTTTCAGGGTAGGACTTTATAAGCAGGGCTTGCTGCATGATTTATCAAAGTACAGTCCGACGGAGTTTATTCCTGGTGTAAAATATTTTCAAGGCAACAGAAGTCCGAATAATGCACAAAGAGAGGCAGAGGGCTGTTCTACGGCATGGCTTCATCATAAAGGACGTAATAAGCACCACTATGAATACTGGATAGATTATCCGGCTAAAGGCGGTAATGGGAGTCTTATAGGGATGGAAATGCCAGTGAATTATGTAGTAGAGATGTTTTGTGACAGAGTAGCGGCAAGTAAGATATACAATAAGGAAAAATATAAGGATTCAGATTCATTAGAGTATTTTAAGAGGGGAATGGATCATTATATAATACATCCAAAGACTAAAGAGCTGCTTTACAGTCTTCTTGTTATGTTATCTGAAAAAGGTGAAGACTATACATTTGCTTATATAAGGAAGTATGTATTAAAATAATATGATGAATATACAGTGATTATTTAATAAGATTGCAGTCTGCAGATAATCTGTGGACTGCTTTTTTAATAATTTTATTTTATGAAACCGGGGTTCCAAGGTCTTTCACCCACCTATGAGCAAGCTCATGTGGGTTTAGACCTTTTGACCATGATATCACATTATATATTATACATTAGATTGATTATTATGATGATTATGTGTTAATATATAGTGCGGATTAATCCTGATTACCCAAGGATATATAGGATTAGTTATTCTGTTAAAATGTGCTTATGACACATGATTTATATAAAGATAAGAATGAACGGAGGACGATGATGTTAGAGCTTAATCATGTCGGATATACCACAGAGGATGGTATGGAGATATTACATGATATTACTTTAAAAATCGATGAGAGATTTGTAGCGGTTACTGGACCTAATGGAGGCGGTAAATCCACACTTGCAAAGGTTATAGCTGGTATATATCAGCCTACAAAAGGAAGTATTCTTCTTGATGGTGTTGATATTACTAATATGAGTATAACAGACAGAGCAAAGGAAGGTATAAGCTTTGCATTCCAGCAGCCTGTCAGATTCAAGGGCTTAAAGGTAAAAGATTTATTGAAGCTGGCAGCTGGCAATGGGGCTAAATACAACGATTTAAAAGGTTATCTTAAAGAAGTTGGACTTAATGCAGAAGATTATATTAACAGAGAACTCAACAGCAGCCTTTCAGGTGGAGAGTTGAAAAGAATAGAAATAGCAATGATAAGAGCAAGAGGAACCAAGCTGTCATTGTTTGATGAACCAGAGGCAGGAATTGATCTTTGGAGTTTCCAGAACCTTATTAAGGTGTTTGAAGAAATGCATGAAACTAATCATGGAAGTATCATAATAATAAGCCATCAGGAAAGAATACTTGATATAGCTGATAAGATAGTTGTTATAAAAGATGGAAATATAGATAAATATGGCGATAAGGATGATATACTTCCACAGTTACTTGAAGGAACTGGATCACCAGTTTAAATGTATATCAGATGCGGGTGTCAGAATTCATTTTTACACTTGCATGTTAATTAGGAAGCTGGTAACAAAATTTATATTGTAGTAAGGAAAGGATACCATATAAATGGATGCAATAGAAAAAAATCTTTTACATGAGGTTGCAGAGCTTGATGCACTTCCTGTAGGAGCGTATAATATCAGGGCAAACGGAAAATCTGAGGCACGTAATACAACTGCTAATATAGATATAGTGACTAAAGAAGATAAACCAGGAATAGATATATATATTAAGCCTGGTACTAAAAATGAGAGTGTGCATATTCCAGTCATAATAAGCCAGACAGGTCTTAAGGACCTTGTATACAATGATTTTCATATAGGAGAGGATGCAGATGTTACTATAATTGCAGGTTGTGGCATACATAACTGTGGTGATGAAACATCAACTCATGATGGGATTCATACATTCTATGTTGGGAAGAATGCTAAATTAAGATATATAGAGAAACATTATGGTGAAGGTGAAGGACGTGGAAAGCGTCTTATGAATCCTACAACTATAGTACATCTGGAAGATGGAGCAGTTATGGATATGGAGACTTCACAGATATCAGGAATTGATGACACATTTAGAGAGACAAGTGGTGATATGGCTGCTGGCTCTAAGCTTACTATTCATGAAAATATAATGACTACAGGTGAGCAGCATGCTAAGACTGAGTTTAATATGGATGTTAACGGTGAGGATGCATCAGTAGATGTTGTATCAAGAAGTGTAGCCAGAAATAACAGTTATCAGGAATTCGTCAGCAGAATAAATGGTAATACACGTTGTGCCGGACACAGCTCATGTGATGCTATTATTATGGATAATGCATGTGTCACAGCAAGTCCACAGCTTAAGGCAAACAGTGTGGATGCAAGTCTTATACATGAGGCAGCCATAGGAAAGATAGCAGGTGATCAGTTAATAAAGCTTATGACTCTTGGACTTACAGAGCAGGAGGCTGAGGAGCAGATTGTTAACGGTTTCTTAAGTTAGTACATCGTTTCGTAAATAACTATACCAATCGCGCAGGATGCGGATTAGCAGGCAAATGAATGGTGTAGTTATTTCGCGATGTACTAGTTAACAAAGGGGCAGAAGACACAGGCTTTGATACCTACGGATTGTTTTGTGTTACGCATTACCACAATCCTGTCCATTATATTTATATAACAGATAATATCAGTTACTGTCCTGGGAGATTTAATCCAACATTAAAAGTTGAATCATACCTAGGACAGTATTTTCTATGTCTTATTTATATATGGTGGTGTTTTTAATATCCGGTTAATATAGGACAATAATTTTTATATATGGTTAATTGACATTTTGTAGCTTGTGGGGTAGCCCAATAAGAAAGATAGCAGTTTCGATAATTAAGATAAATTGGGAGTATGTATACATGGGTGTAGAAGAATTTTTTAAGCAGGAAGAAGAAAGATTTATAAGGGATAATCTGATGTCAGATGAAGTACTTGACTTTATAAGGGAGAATACACTTCCTTTTAACCAGCTTATGGCATATTACAGATGTGCTATTATGGAGGTAGAAACTAAGTTTAAGGTACTTAATGAGCAGTTTTCATTGCAGTATGACAGGAATCCGATAGAATCGATTAAGACAAGAATAAAGTCAACAGAGGGGATAATCAAGAAAGCTAATAAGAAAAAAATCCCATTTACTATGCAGGCAATAGAAGAAAATATAAGAGATATAGCAGGTATAAGAGTTATCTGTTCATTTTCAGAGGATATATATATGCTTGCGGATTGTCTGCTTAAGCAGGATGATATAAGACTTGTTGAGATGAAGGATTATATTAAACATCCAAAGGAAAGTGGATACAGAAGTCTTCATGTTATTATAGAAATACCAATATTCTTACAGAATGAAAAACGTTATATGAAGGTAGAGGTACAGCTTAGAACTATTGCGATGGACTTTTGGGCAAGTGTTGAACACAAGTTAAGATATAAAAAGAACATACCTGATAGTGAGGCAGAGACACTTGCAGTAGAACTATCCAGTTATGCAGACCAGCTTGCTGAGCTTGATAATAAAATGGAGCAGATTAAGAAACGTATAGTCGAAGCAGAAAAGCAGGCGGAACCAACTGGAGAAAGAAAAAGACCTATAACAACAATTGGCAGCACGCTTATAAAGAACAGGTTGAATGGGTTGATAAAGTAGGAATATTGTTGTTTAATTGAATATTAGTTGGTGACGAACGGACGACAAA
>ERZ773204.416-NODE-416-length-36182-cov-4.367343_pt1 | contig 36182 bp, 32 predicted proteins | sample MGYA00581007_ERZ773204 | MGnify/ENA primary metagenome ERZ773204 (study PRJEB29015, sample SAMEA2737757) | human gut metagenome | biome: human gut; feature: human-associated habitat; material: faeces | place: China | collected 2012 ... | reverse complement strand
TGTCATCTTTACCGCTAAATTCAAGAATCCCAGTCTCAGAATTATAAATTCCAACTGCGTTTTCAACATAAAGTAAATGTGTAATGCCATATTCGAGGATATTATATGTTCCGTCATCTTCCTTTTTAATTCTTAGAATTTCATCATATTCATTACTGTAATAGCCTTCTTCCGGCATTAAAAAATTTGTAGTATCATTATCGGGCAAAAGCCTATTAGCATAATTATTAAGAGCTTCACAAGGTTCATATTTGCATTTATAACCAATACCATCAATGATGATAAATGGATTGAATTCGGTAATTTTCACTTGGGAACCGTCTGCCAACGATAGAGTGAAAACAGCCCCTTGTCCGGCATATTCTGTATATGAGTTGTCCTTATTATAAATAACTACTTCTTTGAGATATGATACTAATTCCTCTGTTTCTACTATTTGAACTGTTGTATCAGGAGGCGATAACCGAACATTCGCCGAAGTAATGTCTGTTGCTTCTAAATCTTTGAATGGTCTATGACCAGAAAACAAAAAAATGCTACTAATGCCTATGCCAATCAGACATATCAGCGCAATTAACAGAACCTTTTTATGCTTCATTTGTTTTCCTCCTTTGCCTCCAATTTCACTTTTTTCTTTTCAAGTAGAAGAATATTGCTGCTACCAACAATATAACACCTATCACAATAAACATGCTAACCGAAGAACTATTTAACTTTGTTGCAACAAAAACCGATGTAGGACCATCTACACCTCCAATTACAGAAATCGCATTGTTATTTATCTTCAATGCAGCACCTATAATAACAAATATCAATCCAACAATACCTGCAACAATTACTAATATTTTTTTCATTGGTTAATCTCCTTTACTTATTTTTTCTTTTTTTAATAATCCCTAAAATAAAGATAATTAGTGCCGGAAGTACAAAATATAGAGCATTTACCAAAATCCAAATATCAAAAGGAGCTGAAGTTAATGTGCTTGAATATTTCCCATAGTCAAAAATCGTCTTTATAATGAAGCATACAATTAAAACCAAACTTATAACATTGCACCATTTTGAAATCCTATTATCCATGTATTTTCATCTCCTCGTTATAAATTATCCTACCCACTGCGACTTTAAATCTATGCTTCTTATTGCCAAACTGCGATAGAAAAAGAAGTGTCAGGGTATTGTCTCATTGTTTGGTCAAAAAACAAGATGTCTTTATCAGAATATATCTCAAAATACATCTCGGTTCCGTAGTGACAACTCCAAATATCGCATAATTCGTTTTTTACATTGATGGTAAAATATTTTGTCATTTTATTATAAATTTCCTTATCAGCAGGATTTTCTTCCATCAACTCTAATAATAACTCATCTACAAAAGCGCCTTTGATAGATATTTCGTTGCCATCCGCTATTGCTTTGCCATACCGTTTTACTTGTAAAATTTCTTCCGTTTCCTCTTTCCAACATCGTATCTCAAAATTATCCCCCACTTTGATGAAATGATGAATAATTGTTTTCCACCATTCTTTGTTATCAAGATACCACTGAATTGTCTTTTTAATACCGTCTGCAAATTTTGTTTCCGGTAACCAGCCAAGTTCGTTGTGAATCTTGGTCGGGTCAATGGCATAGCGCATATCATGACCTTTACGGTCTGCCACATATGTGATCAGACTTTCAGGTTTGCCAAGCTCTTTACAGATGATCTTAACAATATCAATGTTTGTCATTTCGTTGTGACCACCTACATTGTAAACTTCGCCTACACGTCCTTTGTGGATGATCAGGTCGATCGCGCGGCAGTGATCCTCTACATACAGCCAGTCACGTACATTTTCACCCTTTCCGTAAACAGGAAGTGGTTTGTCATTTAATGCGTTGGCGATCATTAACGGAATCAGTTTCTCCGGGAAATGATATGGTCCGTAGTTATTGGAGCAGCGGCTGATAGATACAGGCAGTCCGTAGGTTCTGTGGTAAGCCAGTACCAGAAGGTCTGCAGAAGCCTTGGAAGAGCTGTAAGGGCTGCTTGTGTGGATCGGAGTTTCCTCTGTGAAGAACAGGTCAGGTCTGTCTAATGGAAGATCTCCGTAAACTTCATCAGTGGATACCTGATGATAACGCTTGATACCGTATTTGCGGCATGCATCCATAAGAACAGCAGTACCGATGATATTTGTGGTAAGGAAAACTTCCGGGTTTTCGATGGAGCGGTCAACGTGACTCTCTGCTGCGAAGTTTACAACCATATCAGGGTGTTCTTCTTCAAAGAGTTTGTAAACTGCTTCGCGGTCTGTGATGCTTTCTTTTACGAAACGGAAATTTGGGTTGTCCATGACAGGTGCAAGCGTGGAAAGATTTCCTGCATAGGTCAGACAGTCCAGACAGATGATGCGGTAATCCGGGTATTTTTTTAACATGTGAAAAATAAAGTTACTTCCGATAAATCCGGCACCGCCGGTTACGATAATGTTCATTAAAATTCTCCTTTGATTTTGAAATTATAATTACATCTTCTGCTGTAATCTGTCAGAAACAGAACTGCTGACAGATTACGGAAAGAAAGGATTACGGGCAAATAGTTCAATTTCTGTTTAACTGAAAAAATACGGCAAAATCAGAAAACAGATTTTGAATCAGTGAAGTACGTCTAAATATTTACCATCCAGAACGTCTTTTAAATACTGGCCATACTGATTTTTCTTCAGTACCTCATAAACCTTCAGTACCTCGTCTTTGGTGATCCAGCCGTTGAGATATGCAATCTCTTCCAGACATCCGATCTTACGGTGCTGGTGGCTTTCCATTGTTTTTACGAAATTGGTAGCTTCTACAAGACTTTCATGTGTGCCGGTATCCAGCCATGTGAATCCCTGTCCGAGAAGCTCTACGTTTAATTCGCCCTTTTCCAGATAGATGCGGTTCAGGTCTGTGATCTCAAGTTCGCCTCTGGCGCTTGGTTTCAGATTTTTTGCATACTCTACGACGCGATTGTCATAGAAGTATAAACCTGTGACACAGTAGTTGCTCTTTGGATGCTCCGGTTTCTCTTCAATTGAGATAGCCTTGCCTTCATGGTCAAATTCTACAATACCGAATCTCTCCGGATCATCTACATAGTATCCGAAAACAGTAGCACCTTCGCCGGATTCTGCGTTCTTTACAGCAGCTTTCAGTCTTTTCTTCAGTCCATGTCCTGCGAAGATATTATCGCCGAGAACCATGGCAACTGTATCATCACCGATAAATTCCTCGCCGATGATAAATGCCTGAGCAAGTCCGTCAGGGCTTGGCTGTACGGCGTAAGTAAGGTGTACGCCAAACTGATGTCCGTCACCAAGAAGTTCCTCAAAACGGGGAGTATCCTGCGGCGTAGAGATGATCAGGATATCGCGGATTCCTGCGTTCATCAGTACAGACATGGGATAGTAGATCATTGGTTTATCATAGATTGGCAGAAGCTGTTTGGATGTTACCATTGTAAGCGGATAAAGGCGTGTGCCAGAACCGCCGGCTAAAATAATACCTTTCATGTGTATTCTCCTTTTTCATTTGTCAGTGCAGTGAAAAATTGATGACTCTTTTAAACATATAATGTAGTCAATCGGATATTCGCAATCCGCTTTCGCTACTTGCTCATAACCAATAAGTCACTGTACTTATCGAGTTCAATATAGTGTCAGTTTGCCGGAAATCTATTTCCCAGCGTTGGTAATTGTATTATAAAAGGTGACCTTAGGTCACCTTCAAGTACTTTTTACAAAAAAGTTAAAATTTGGTTATTTTTCACAAAGAAAAATACCGGCATCTTTTGTGATAAAGAAGCCATCTTTTGTTTTTCGTGATACAAATCCTCGAAAATCTGTATATTTGTCCAGAAGATATTGGTTCTGATTTCCATGGCAGGACAGAATGTAGGAAATCAGTGGCTCTGCATCCGGGACAAGAAGGGAGTCATTATAGGATTCCCAGGAAATATCAGAAAAATACGGTGCAAGGATATAGGCACCGTTTTCTCTGCCGAAACGTTCATAAAGTCTGTCTGCGGAAAGAACGATCCTGTTATCGAAATCCTGGACCAGCTGACTGACTTCCTGCATATGATGACTGCCATAAGTGCTGCAGATTAGTTTTCCACCGGGAACGAGCACACGCTGGATTTCATTACACACAGCAGGAATGTCTTCACAGTAAAAGAGAACATGATTGGCAATCACCAGGTCAAAATTACAGCCTTTATGTGGAATTTTCGCGCAGTCAAAAACTTCGAAAGAAAAACGTTTGTCTTTTCGCCCGAGTGCACGTCTGGCATCACGGATCATTCCGGAGGAAAGATCAGAGAGGGTAATGGAAATATCCTGTGGAAGAAACTGGATGTTTTGTGTCCAAAGTGCACCGTCGCCACATCCGAGCTCAAGAATACGCATGCCTGGATGAATTTGGCATTGTTTATAGATCCATGGAAACCATCCCTGCTTATTTTGGGAGTAGAGACTGTGCAGGTTGATTCTGGATGAGATATTGGAAGCATTCTGGTATTGATTCTTCATACTTTTTTCCATACCGGTGAGGTGAATCAGGTCAAGCATCTGATTCCAGTCTATCGCGTGCTGTGAACGGATTGCTTCGGTTGTATCCTGAATGGCTTTTTCTACCAGCTGCATCTGCTCGATGCGGTCGCGGACGAGTTTCAGCTGAATATTCAGGGAGTTTTCCATGAAATGGTAATCAGAATCATCAATAGTCATTTCACGGATATCGTCAAGGGAAAAGCCAAGATATTTCAGAAGCAGAATCTGGGAAAGTCTTGCGAAATCTTCGTCTGTGTAAAAACGAGCGCCGGATTCCGTCACATAGGATGGTTTTAGAATATTTTGTTTATCATAGTAGCGAATGGTACGTAGTGTTACATGTGCCATGCGTGCAAATTCTCCGGAGGAGTAATAGCCATCTTTTTTCACGAAATAACCTTCTTTAAATAGTATTGTTCAAAAATAAACTGGATTACAGGAAAAGGATCACATTAGTTGAATTTTTTTCCTGTTGCCAGAAGTATAACATAGTTTACTGACAGGTTACAAGTAGCAGGTAAGAGGAGAAAATGTTGGTTACTGTTCACAGGTAGTATCCCGCGAGGTGTTTTTGGTGAGCGAAGGTCACCTACAGAACCTGCCACCGGCAGCTTCTTACGGATGCCTGGCAACAGAAAACCCGAGACATACCGCGCGAATTTATGCGAATAGCATAAATTAAGTTTGCGAAGCAAACGATACTCCTTGGGCTTTGCACAAGGAGGTTCATATTTTTTGCATCGCAAAGCGTGTTACTGAGAACGGAGTGAACAGTAACATACAGATCTTAAAAATGTTAAGAATAGTCCAGGTATATTGTGTTTTTGCTGTATAGGATATATAATTTTATTATCAATATCAAAGGAGGCGCAAAATGAAAAATATCTTAAAAAAGGGTTATTATGGTGCTTAATATTGAAGGGAGAGTAAAAAGATTATGAAAAAGAGCAGCAAGATAATAGCAAGTCTACTGGTAATAGTTTTGGTACTTATGTCGCCGATGTCTGTATATGCAAGGAGTCAGCAGAATATAATAGCGCAGCAGGCATTAAAGAAACAGCTTATTGCAGATAAAAGGCAATACTGCAACTGGGGAAGGGACAAAATCAAATATGCGTATGCGGATGTTGATGGCGATAATGTGCTGGAACTAATAACAGAGCCGGGTTATGGTTATCTGACACAGGCTATTTATGATTATCAGAATGGAACAGTAAGAAAGGTAGCATCAGTTGGTCAGGGAGATTTTACGAAATATTATCCGAACCGTAAAATAATTTCTATAAAAAACAGCGGGCATATGGGCGTATTAAATGACTATTATCTGAAGTATGTAAATGGAAGATATAAAATCGTGGCTCACGCTGTAAAGGATTATGGAAATCGTTCTTATGATGAGAAGCCAGTTAAGATAACTTATTATGTACGTGATCAGAAAGCTACAAAAGCAGAATATTCTGCATACATAAAGAAATTAATCAAAAATGAAACCGGTAAATCTTTTTCAAAACTTAAATGGAAGAGATATTAATGTGCATGGAACATGCTGTCAGAAAAACTTTCCATATCTGAATGTCCGGCTTACAGCTCTTGAGGGTAGACTAATTTTGGAAGAGAATGATGCACCGGTGGAATTGTATCATGAGTTGCCGGAGTCCAGACTCCATGAGTATGAGACTTGTAAGATACAAAAAAATAGAATGATCGTAATAAGGAAGGTGAGGTTATATGGAAACAAGAAAAAAGTCTGAAGATTACAGGTGTATTTTTCAAAAGCTATCTGGTCTGCTTGTGATGTGCTGTGCATTAGTGATTATGGTATTTTGTATGAATGTAAATACAGAGGCTGCACAGACAACGAGAGAAGATACTAGATATATTAAAATTAAAGAAGTGCGTTCGGGAAAAGCCAGCAGTATTGAGTTTGACGCCTATGTGGATGACCAAGGGTCTAAATACATAGATATTTACCGCTCAGAACCTTCGGTAGAAAATGGCGGCACATGGAAAAAACTGGATCGTTTTCTGGTCATAGGAGATATTTGGAAAGTTATTGATGATGACCATTATCTTACATATGGTGATAAGAGAAAAGTAATCTGCTATTCTGGTGATGTGGTGGCTTATGGGAATCTGACTTTTCAGGACATAACGACAAAAGCCGGACATGAATATTCTTACCGAATCGCATATTCGGATTATGTATGGGATCCTGACAATTATGAAGATGAAGTTAAGATAACCTCTAATACAGTTACTGTAAAAGCAACCTTGCAGACACCGGAACTTTATAAATGTTATTCTACGGACAATAAAGAGGTAAAGCTGAGCTGGAGTTACATAAACCAGGCAGAAGGGTATAAAATTTATCGCTATTATAATGGAAAATGGTCATATCTGAAATCTGTTAAAAAGGGAAGTACCCTTTCGACAACAGATAAAACCGTGAAATCCGGAAAAACTTATCAGTACAGGGTTGTTGCTTACGTAAAGGTAAATGGAAAGAATCTTTACAGCGATAAGAGCGATACAAGAAAAATAACTTTGAAATCACCTACCGTAAAGGGAGAGTACCGCTATGGCAGTGTATATGGACCATATCTTAATACATCTCAGCTGGCACAGGTGAGAAGTGTTGTACAGAGTTTTAAACTTAATTATATCAGAAGCGGTATGTCTGATTATGATAAAGTGCTGACGGCATTTAATTATCTTCGCAGTAACTGTAGCTATGCATACAGAGGATGGCAGTACAATTATGCAAACACTGCATGGGGTGCACTGGTATATGGAGAAGCACAGTGTTCGGGATATGCCCGGGCGATGAAGGCACTCTGTGACGCAATTGGCGTGGACTGCCGTTACGTTCATGCAAACGCTAAGGCAAGCAATCCGAGCCACCAGTGGAATCAGGTGAAAGTTAGAGGAAAATGGTATATTCTGGATGCGCAATCCGGCGGTTTTCTTCTTGGAACAAATACCTGGACAAAACAGGCAGGAATGGCATGGGATACAAAAGGACTTCCGACTTGTAGCAAGACAGATTATAGAAAGTAATCCGAGACTGCCAAGAGCTTGTTCTTTTTGCGCATTACTCTAGAGCGTGTAAAGTATGCTGGAATTGAAAAAACTGCCAGTTGGGTTTGGAAGTTTTCAGAAAATTCGGAAGCTTTTCTGGGTTATCTGTTAGCAGGATTCCTTACTGCCTGAAGGACACGAGGTGAGAAAAATGTTTATATTAAGAGAAAAAGAAGTAAATGTTGGGCGACAGAGGGAACTGGATCTGGTGAAGGGGTTCCTGATGATTATGATAATCTTTATTCATTCATTTCAGACAATAGGAAACATGGAAGCTGTGACATCAAATGCACATATGGTTCTGTTTACACTATTTATGCCGACAGGTGCCTGTCTTTATTTGTTTGCCATGGGTTTTGGAAGTGTCTTTACACGGCATTCTAAACCTGAAGATATGGTTAAAAACGGTGTAAAATTACTATTATATCAGGGATTGAGTAATTTATGTTATGCTGCAGCGATAGTGATCAGCTTTGGTATAAGAAATCTGATTGCAGGTGAATCAGCAGTTGGCAGAGAAGCATATGCGGAAAATCTGTATGCAACGCTTACGTTTGTAAATATATTTTTTATATCGGGTATGTGTTATCTTGTATTGGCTATATACAGGAAATTAGGAGTAAGCCTGAGAGGTTATATAATAAGTGCCATAATAGTAGCAATCATATCGCCATTTGCAAAATTGCTGGTTTCTGATAATTCGGCAATTAACTGGATCCTGGATATGACTTTTGGCGGAAAAGGTGAGACAAGTTTTTGTTTCTTTCCATATTTAAGTTATGTATTTCTGGGCTATGTTTTTGGAAAGATACTCAGAAGAATTCCTGAGAATGAAAAAAGTGATTTTTACAGGAAGAGCGGGATAATATGCGGAGTGATAGCCGTGATATGGTTTGCATGTTGCATGATATTACATCCGGGCATTGAAGAATTTTTTAATTATATGCTTGAACAGTACAGAATTCCGGGACTTGCAAAGGTAGCAGGAAGTTTCTGTGCGATAATGTTTGTTTTTGCGATTGCATTCTGGATAATGCCGATTATAGAGAAATGGAAATTCGGATATCATAAGCTGTGCTATTATTCAAAACAGATATCTAAGATATATGCTGTACATATAGGTGTATATTATGTGATTGGCGGTTTTGCTGCTTTTGGTGGATTCAGTGTAAAAGGATGCCTGATATGGTCAGTTATTGTGCTGATAGTAACGGATTTGCTGGTTCAGGGATATATTTCGATTGTAAATAAGATAAAGAGTGGAAAAAACTAATAGAAAGCAACAGGAGCATATCATGCACATTCAAAATTATACAGAAGAATTAATTAAACTGAGACGATATTTCCATCAGCATCCAGAGCTTGCGCTTCAGGAGGTAGAAACTTCTGCATATATTCAAAAGTATCTGAAAAATTTAGGGTATGAAGTAAACCATGTAGAACCTACAGGCATTATTGCAGAACTTCCAGGTCTTTCGGACAGAGAGAAAATGGTGGTTCTCAGAGCTGAAATGGATGCGCTGCCAATACAGGAGCAGACGGATATGGCATATGCTTCGGTAAATGATGGATGTATGCATGCCTGTGGACATGATTTTATTATTGCTGCTGCGTTGATTTTGGCGAAAATTGTGACAGAAGAACAGGAGAATTTTCCTGTCAGGATCCGTTTCCTTTTTGAACCTGCAGAGGAGATCGGAGAGGGAGCGAAAAGGATGCTTCAGGCTGGCGCTTTAGAGAACCCGAAAGCGGATGCTTTCCTGATGTTTCATTATGCAGCAGATATGACACTGGGGATGGCGGTTCATCAGGGACAGGCATCTTCTATGATCAACAGTATGCAGATTCATGTTCATGGAAAATCCAGCCACTGGTGCGAGGCAGAGAAAGGGATTGATGCCATTTATGCTGCCTCACAGGTAGTCAACGCTATTCATGATCTGAATGAAAATTTCAAAAAGAAACATATAAATCCAGGAAAATATATCGTAGGAATTGGTACGGTTCATGGTGGTGAATATACGAACATTGTTGCAGATCATGTAGTGTTGAATGGAAACATCCGTGCAGTTCATGAAGAAACATATGTTGCGTTAAAGGAAGAACTGGAAAAATGTCTGCAGGAAATTGAGATAAGGACAGGGGCAGACATTCATATGGAATTTCCGAAATCTCCGGTGTATGCATTTGCAAATGATGATGAACTGGTACAGACTGCAAAATGTGTCGGGAAAGAAATATTTGGTGAAAAGTTTGTTCTGGAGGGAGAAGACGAACTGTTTTTATCCGGTGACAATGCCTATCGGTACTTCAGGGAAACAAAAGGGCTGTTTACCGTATTTCTGGCAGGAATTCGCGGAGAAGAATATCCCCTGCATCACCCGAAATTTCGGCTGGATGAGAGGATTCTTCCGTTCAGTGTAGAAGCACTGTATGAGATAGTCAGGAGAATAGGAAGCAAAGATATTACGGATTCATTCACATGAATATTGGTATGGTAACTCCTGAGATGCAGGGGCGTCAGCTTTTTTGATAAAATTATGTATAAAAGCAGATAGAGCTGATTTTATGTAGTGAAAAGTAGAATCAGGTGATGACTTTTTCTGGGGCTTATCTGGTTATTATTTTAGTGTCCCAAGTAAATACGGCAGAGTATGTCTCAGATATTCTTTTTGCTGCTGTGGATTATTCAGAAAAGCATCGGAGCAGGCGTACCAGGTATAGCAGGTATCTTTGGTGGCTGCTTTCCGGTGTTTTTTATCAATTCCGGATCCGAGAGATTTCGGGATAACGGTATCTTCTTCTGGAAGATAATAATAATCTTTCGGGTTAGAATAGTATTGTTTCAATTTACTGTTTTCTGCTTTGACAATAAATTTCACAAGTTCATCCTCACCGGTCAGATAGAATTGTTCATTTCCATTTGAGAATTTCTGCGGCAATTTACATGGAAGCTTCATTTCCAGAATCAGGTTTTCGCCGTCGAATTCCCCATATGTAATTTCATATTCTGAATCATAAATGCAAAGGTAACCAAGCATTTCAAAAATTCTCCCAAGTCCGAGCACATCTTCCAGGTTATGGCCAAGGACTTCATTGGCTATCACGTGGTCTCTCTTTTTCAGAAAATCTTTATAAAGCTGAATGCATTCTTTTCCATTGTCATAAATTCGATTTTTGATTCCGAGAAATTCCTCCAGGCATGGCTGTTTCATGGCCGGGAGTTTCAAAAGTGTCTTTAATGGCTTCAAGGTCAGATAGAGATCCAGAGAAATTTTTCCTTCAAATGGGGATGGAAGACCGTATTTTTCATATCTGGCTTCCAGATAGGGCTGATCGAAGCGTTCTCCATTGTAAGAAATCAGGCAATCATACTGTTCAAGAAATTGTGAAAAAATTCTCAGAATTGTTTCTTCTTCCTTGTCATTTTCGGCCATCCATTGATAAAAAGTCCAAGTTTTATCTTCAATTCCAACAGCTCCGACCAGGTATAAATACGTGGTTTTTCTTGATAATCCGGTGGTTTCAATGTCGTAAAAAACAGGTGAAAAATTGTATTTCTGGAAGAATTTTCCAGTGAAAAATTTAACAGTCTCAAAGTCTGGAAACCCTTGCAAAATGGGCATTTTTTTAACAATCATGTTAACATTTTTTCCTTTCTGAAATTGTATTTAATTATACACAAGAAATTGAAATTTGGGTAGTGCTTTTTTTGAAAAAATGGTTTATAGTATAACTGTAAGTGATAAAAATATACAAAAAAGGGAAGAAAAAGCATGTGGAATTTATCAATTTTGAGGATTGATTTTCAGCACCTTATGAATTGGCTTATCATATGTAGTTTCTTCAGTCTGTATGAAAGGCTTGCTATATCTCAGATGTTATATCTCAGATAGGAAAAAAGCACTCTTGAGATGCTTAATATAAAAAGGAGGGAACGAAATGGGAATTTTAACCTTTAAGGGTGGTGTTCATCCTTATGACGGAAAAGAATTATCCAAGAACAGTCCGGTAGTGAAATATCTGCCTAAGGGAGATATGGTATATCCTCTTTCCCAGCACATCGGTGCGCCGGCTGCGCCGATAGTTCAGAAAGGAGATCATGTGCTTGCAGGACAGAAGATCGCAGATGCGGCAGGATTTGTCTCATCACCGATCCACGCATCTGTTTCCGGTATGGTAAAGGGAATAGAACCACGCCTGACAGCAACAGGCTCCATGGTTAATTCTATTATTATTGAGAATGACCAGAAATATGAGAGTATAGAATACACTCCTGCGAAACTGGAGGATTTATCTAAAGAAGAGATCCTTGCAAGAATCAAAGAAGGAGGAGTTGTGGGAATGGGCGGTGCCGGATTCCCGACACAGGTAAAACTTGCTCCGAAGGAACCGGATAAAATTGATCATATCCTTGTAAACGGTGCTGAGTGTGAACCGTACCTTACCAGCGACTACAGAAGAATGCTGGATGATTCTGAGAAGCTGATCGAGGGCTTGAGAGTTATGCTGAAGCTTTTTGACAATGCGAAGGGATATATCTGTATTGAGGATAATAAGCCTGACTGTATTGCGAAGCTGAAAGAGATGGTAAAGGATATTCCGCGTATTGAAGTTGCGGAGCTGATGACTAAGTATCCACAGGGTGGTGAGCGATTCCTGATCAAGGCCGTTACAGACAGAGAGATCAACTCCACCATGCTTCCGGCAGATGCAGGATGCGTAGTAGATAACGTAGATACAGTGATTGCTGTTTACGAAGCTGTTATCCTTGGAAAACCTGTTATGGACCGTATCGTAACAGTAACAGGACAGGGAATTAAGAATCCTCAGAACTTTGATGTCCTTTCAGGAACAGATATGGCAGAACTGATTGAAGCTGCCGGTGGTCTGACAGACAATGTATCTAAAGTGATTTCCGGTGGCCCTATGATGGGATTTGCCATGTATGATACTCATGTACCATGTATTAAGACAAGTTCTGCATGCCTCTGCCTGGAGAAAGATGATGTGGCAGATGCTGAACAGACAGCATGCATTAACTGCGGCAGATGCGTAGGAGTCTGTCCTGGGCATGTCATTCCTGCAAGACTTGCAACTTTTGCAGAGCATGGTGACATGGAGAGCTTCCAGAAGTTTGATGGTATGGAATGTTGTGAGTGTGGCTGCTGTAGTTATATCTGCCCGGCCAAACGTCCGCTGACCCAGATGATCAAATCTATGCGTAAGATGGTTCTGGCAAGCCGTAAGAAAAAGTAAAAGGGGGACATCATAATGGATCAGATGTTACATGTATCATCCAATCCCCATGTCCGGGATAAGATGACAACAAGCAAAATCATGCAGCTGGTTGCGCTGGCGCTTTTGCCGACCACGCTGTTTGGAATTTATAATTTTGGCGTTCGCGCATTACTGGTAGTAGTGATCACAGTTGCTTCCAGTGTATTCTTTGAGTGGATCTATGATAAGCTGATGCACAAGAAGAATACGATCACAGACTTCAGCGCGGTTGTTACAGGTTTATTACTTGCATTAAACATGCCGGTATCTATTCCACTCTGGATGCCTGTACTTGGCAGCGCATTTGCAATCATCGTTGTAAAACAGCTTTTCGGAGGTCTGGGACAGAACTTTATGAACCCGGCGCTGGCAGGAAGATGCTTCCTGATGATCTCTTTCGCAGGAAAGATGACAGACTTTGCAGTAAGTGATAAATTCAGAGGTGTTGTGGATACAGTGTCCGGTGCGACTCCGCTGGCAGCCCTGAAACAGAATGGATTTACAGACAGCTCTGTATCCGTATTACATATGTTCCTTGGTGATATCCAGGGTACGATCGGTGAGACATCTGCACTTGCAATTCTTATCGGTGCAGCAATTCTTCTGATTTTTAAAGTTATTGACCTTAAGATTCCGCTTACTTATATCGGATCTTTTGCAGTATTTGTAATCCTCTATATGTTAGGAACAGGAAAAGGATTTGACGTAAATTATCTGTTCAGCCACATCTTTGGTGGTGGTCTGATGCTTGGTGCATGGTTTATGGCTACAGATTATGTCACAACACCGATCACACCTAGAGGACAGTATGTATATGGTGTCTGTCTTGGTGTACTGACCGCGATTTTCCGTCTTTTCGGCGGTTCCGCAGAGGGCGTATCCTATGCGATTATTTTCTGCAACCTGTTAGTTCCTATGATTGAACGTGTGACTCGTCACCCGGCATTTGGGAAAGGGGGCAAAAAAGCATGAGTAACAGAATTATCAAAGATACGATCGCTATTACAGTGATCACACTTGTTGCCGGACTTGCACTTGGTGTAGTCCAGGATATCACAGCAGATCCGATCGCAAAGCAGGAAGCGCAGGCGAAACAGGATGCGTACAAAGCAGTATTTGCTGACGCTGACAGCTTTGATGTAGTAGATGTAGACGCAGATGCGCTCCAGTCTTTCCTGGACGAGAACGGATATGCCGCACAGTCTATTGATGAGACAATGCTTGCGAAAGATGCTTCCGGTAATGAACTGGGATATGCATTTACAGTAACTACTTCTGAAGGTTACGGCGGAGATATCCAGTTTGCCATGGGTATTCAGGATGATGGAACATTAAACGGAATTTCCATTCTTTCCATCGGTGAGACCGCAGGTCTTGGTATGAGAGCAAACACAGATGCATTTAAAGATCAGTTCAAAGATAAGAAAGTTGATAAATTTGAATATACAAAAACAGGTGCCACAGCAGATAATCAGATCGATGCTTTAAGTGGTGCCACGATCACAACGAATGCCATGACAAACGGTGTCAACGCCGGTCTTTGTGCATTCCAGTATGAGAAAGGAGGAAATCAGTGATGAAACCAAACACACCTGCAGAACGTTTGTATAACGGAATCATCAAAGAAAATCCTACCTTTGTACTGATGCTTGGTATGTGTCCGACACTGGCCATCACCACATCTGCAACTAATGGTATCGGAATGGGACTTACTACAACCGTAATTCTTGCGGCATCTAACCTTATGATTTCTCTGTTACGTAACTTTATTCCGGACAGAGTACGTATGCCCGCATTTATCGTAGTTGTTGCTTCATTTGTAACAGTTGTACAGCTCCTTTTACAGGGATTTATCCCAAGTCTGTATGACTCTCTTGGAATCTATATTCCTCTGATCGTAGTAAACTGTATCATCCTTGGACGTGCAGAAGCATATGCATCCAAGAATAAACCGATTGCTTCTTTATTTGATGGTATTGGTATGGGACTTGGATTTACCTTGAGTATTACCTGTATCGGTGCAGTTCGTGAGTTGATCGGTGCCGGTTCTATCTTCGGACACCAGATTCTTCCTCTGGCAGATGCTGCAGCAGGTAAAGCTGGTTATGAACCAATTACGATCTTTATTCTCGCACCTGGAGCATTCTTTGTTCTGGCAGCTCTTTCAGCATTACAGAACAAATTTAAACTTGGTGCTGCCAAACGTGGCATTGATCCGAGTAATCCGGATTGCGGCGGAAGCTGTGCAGCCTGCGGAAATACCATGTGCAAGGGAAAAAGGGGGTAATGGATTATGAAAGAACTTTTGATCATACTTGTAAGCTCAGCAATCGTAAATAACGTAGTCCTCAGCCAGTTCCTTGGTCTTTGTCCTTTCCTTGGTGTTTCCAAGAGTGTGGAGACAGCAGCCGGTATGGGCGGCGCGATCATTTTCGTTATCACACTGTCATCTTTTGTGACAGGTATCATTTATAATGCTATTCTGGTTCCTACAAACCTGACTTATCTGCAGACAATCGTATTTATCCTTCTGATTGCTGCACTGGTACAGTTTGTAGAGATGTTCCTTAAGAAAGCAATGCCTTCTCTGTATCAGGCACTTGGTGTGTATCTTCCTCTGATCACAACAAACTGTGCTGTTCTCGGTGTTGCCCTTACAAACGTACAGAAAGGATACAATATCCTTCAGGGAACAGTTAACGGATTTGCAACAGCAGTCGGCTTTACGATTTCTATCGTGCTGATGGCTGGTATCCGTGAGAAAATCGCATACAATGACATTCCAAAATCCTTCCAGGGATTCCCTACAGTTCTGCTGACAGCCGGACTGATGGCAATTGCCTTCTTCGGATTTTCAGGACTGATTTAAGGAGGGGACTGGTATGAATATAGGAGCAATTATCGCGGCAACTGTACTGGTTGCGGCAGTAGGCCTTTTTATCGGTATTTTCCTTGGAGTGGCCGGTAATAAATTTGCTGTGGAAGTAGATGAGAAAGAAGTAGCCGTACGTGAGGCTCTTCCTGGAAATAACTGTGGTGGCTGTGGTTATCCTGGCTGTGATGGTCTGGCAGCAGCAATCGCAAAGGGTGAGGCACCTGTAAACGGATGTCCTGTAGGTGGTGAGCCTGTCGGCAAAGTGATCGCAGCGATCATGGGACAGGAAGTTGTTGAGACAGCCCGTCAGGTTGCATATGTGAAATGTGCAGGCACCTGTGAGAAGACAAAAGATAATTATGAGTACACAGGCGTGGAAGATTGCGAAATGATGGCATTCATTCCTGGTGGCGGAGCGAAGGCATGTGCATTTGGATGTCTTGGATTCGGAAGCTGCGTGAAGGCCTGTCCGTTTGGTGCGATTGATGTAGTGAACGGTGTGGCTGTGGTTGACAAAGAGGCATGTAAGGCGTGCGGTAAGTGCGTTGCGAAATGTCCGAAACATCTGATCGAGCTTGTTTCTTATGATCAGACTACATTTGTACAGTGTAGTTCTCATGCAAAAGGTAAGGCTGTTACTTCTGCCTGTGAGGTGGGATGTATCGGATGTAAGAAGTGTGAGAAGACTTGTCCGAATGGGGCAATTACGGTTGATAATTTCTGTGCACATATAGATTACAGTAAGTGTACAAACTGCGGAGCCTGCAAAGAGGCTTGCCCGAGACATATTATTCAGTGATTATGGAGAGAACTGCTATGGGAAACTATGGCAGTTCTTTTTAAATAATGTCCTGCGCTGTACTAGAAAAAACTAAATAAATTTATTTCAGGAATTCGAATATATGTTTGCGTTCTGGTAGGGGATGTGTTATGATGGTTCAGAAGTGATGAAGATGGAAACGGAGGAAGCATTATGATTGCATTTGTTCGTGGAACGGCGGTGGATATGACCGAGAATTCTGTCATTGTTGAGGCAGGGGGGATCGGATATGAGATATATATGACGGGTACGGATCTTTCGCAGATTCATATGGGAGAGGAAGTGAAGATTCATACTTATTTTAATGTGAGAGAGGATGCCATGCAGTTGTATGGTTTCAGGTCTAAGGATGATTTGCAGATGTTTAAGCTGCTTCTGGGCGTGAACGGAGTAGGTCCGAAGGCGGCTGTTGGAGTTCTGGCGGGAATTACTGCGGATGAATTGAGATTTGCGATTCTTTCGGATGATGTGAAGACTTTGTCTAAGGCTCCTGGAATTGGTAAGAAGACAGCTCAGAAATTGATTCTTGAGTTGAAGGATAAGATGAAGCTGGAGGATGCTTTTGAACTGAAGCTGGCTCATGAGCAGGAGAAGGCTGTTGCGGGACTTGGAGAGATTTCGGATGGCAGACAGGAAGCTGTGGAGGCGCTGGTTGCGCTGGGTTACAGCAGTACAGATGCACTTCGCGCTGTGCGTAAGGTTACGGATGTGGCACCGGATGATGTGGAAGGACTGCTGAAGGCTGCGTTGAAGAATTTTTAAGTGATTGTTGAAAGGTCAGGAGCAGTATTAAATGGAGAAACGTATTATAACTACAGATGTGACGGAGGAGGATTTTTCGCTTGAGGGGAATCTTCGTCCGCAGACTCTGGATGATTATATTGGTCAGGAGAAGACTAAGAATACTTTGAAAGTATATATAGAGGCTGCCAAGCAGAGGCATGATGCGTTGGATCATGTGTTGTTTTATGGTCCTCCGGGGCTTGGTAAGACGACGCTTTCCGGTATCATTGCCAATGAAATGGGAGTTCATATGAAGGTGACTTCCGGTCCTGCGATTGAGAAACCGGGGGAGATGGCGGCGATTTTGAATAATCTGCAGGAGGGAGATATTCTGTTTGTCGATGAAATCCATCGTCTGAACAGACAGGTGGAAGAGGTGCTTTATCCTGCGATGGAGGATTATGCGATTGATATTATGATTGGTAAGGGTGCCTCAGCCAGGTCGATTCGTCTGGATCTGCCTAAGTTTACTCTGGTAGGGGCAACTACGAGAGCAGGACTTCTTTCTGCACCGCTTCGTGATCGTTTTGGTGTGATGCACCATCTGGAATTTTATACGCATGAGGAATTACAGACGATCATTATCCGTTCAGCGCAGGTTCTGGGAGTGGAGATCGATGAGAAAGGTGCTGCGGAGATTGCCAAGAGATCCAGGGGAACGCCGCGACTTGCCAATCGTCTGTTGAAGAGGGTGCGTGATTTCGCGCAGGTGAAATATGACGGCAGGATTACTTATGATGTGGCCTGTTTTGCATTGAATCTGTTGGAAGTGGATCAGTATGGACTTGATAAGATTGACAGAAGAATTTTGCAGACCATGATCGTGAACTTCCAGGGCGGACCGGTCGGCCTGGAGACGCTGGCGGCTGCGATTGGAGAGGATTCAGGTACTCTGGAGGATGTGTATGAGCCTTATCTGCTCCAGAATGGCTTTTTGAACCGCACCCCGCGTGGGCGAATGGCTTCCGCACTGGCGTATAAACATCTGGGGTATCCGATGCCTGATAAAAACTGAGTAAAAAAACTGTTAAAGAGATAAAAATTAAAACTTTTTTAAAAATTCCTATACATTTCGACCGCTTTCGAGTATAATGAAGTAAATGTCTGAGAATCTCAATAAATAGGAGACAGATAATCCTGATGGTAAATTGGATGATTTTATTTGCCTGATATGGGCAGGAAATGACATATATGTATATTTACAGAGACAATTCAGATTACTGAAAAATAGTAATAATTAAGATACAGGAGGCTCGTACGGATGGCGGTCAAAAATACAGCAAAGGTAATCATAGGAGGTAAGATTATTACGCTGGGAGGTTATGAATCGGAAGAATATTTCCAGAAAGTAGCATCCTATATAAATAAAAAGATGGATGAATTAAGCGGTATGCCTGGTTACAGCAGACAGCCGATGGAAACTAAGCATACACTTTTAAGCCTGAATATTACGGATGATTATTTTAAGGCAAAGAAGCAGGCGGAGATTTTTGAACAGGATTTACAGCAGAAGGATCAGGAGATGTATGATCTGAAGCATGAACTGATTTCGCTTCGCATGCAGATTGAGGAAGCTCAGAAGAATGAGCAGGAAGCACTTGAACAGAAGAGCCTTCTGGAAGGAAAGAATAAAGAACTGGAAAAGCAGATCGACGAGCTGCTGAAATAATAAGAGGGGGGATTGCTTCGGTGATTTCCCCTTTATGATTTGTTAGTGCTTTTATAGCAATTCCAAAAAATAATGCAATTAATCCAGATCATCAGAGCGTGAAGTCCCGCGTCAGATATCTTTGTCGTGCGTCAGCACGCCGGCAGATATCTTCCTTGTCTTTCGCACTCTGCTGGACTGTCTTATTTGCATTATTTTGTAGAATTGCTATAGAATGAATAATATTTTAGAATGAGGTATGTAAGTGAGAAGAGAAGAGATAGAACTTCTGGCACCTGCGGGTTCCTATGAGGGATTTGAGGCTGCAATCGGTGCAGGAGCAGATGCGGTTTATGTGGGTGGCGCAGCATTTGGTGCGAGAGCCTATGCAAAGAATTTCGGTGAAGAGGAACTTCTTCGTGCGATAGACACTGCGCATATTCATGGGAAGAAGTTGTATTTGACAGTAAATACGCTTCTAAAGAACAGAGAACTTTCCGAACAGCTTTATGATTATCTGCTTCCGTATTATAAGGAAGGCTTGGATGCGGTGATTGTTCAGGATTTGGGTGTGTTTAAGATGATCAGGGAGATGTTTCCGGGAATGCATCTTCATGCCAGCACACAGATGACGGTAACTGGTCCTGAGGGAATGAAGTTTCTGGAAGAGCAGGGAGCGTCCCGCGTGGTAACTGCCAGAGAACTTTCCCTTGATGAAATCCGGAGAATGCATGAGACAAGCCCGATAGAGATAGAATCGTTTGTCCATGGAGCATTATGTTACAGTTATTCGGGACAGTGTCTGATGAGCAGCATCCTTGGGGGCAGAAGCGGAAACAGAGGACGTTGTGCTCAGCCATGCCGCCTGCCGTATCAGACAGGACTGTGCGGAGAATACAGGGAGAAAACTGAGAATCAGAGAAGTAAAAACTGCACGAATAAGAGTCACATAAATAAAAATCGTACGAATAGAAATTTTGAAAATAAAAATCAGAGTAGCAGAAACCGACAGGATAAATTTCAGGAAGAAGTATGTCCGCTGAGTTTGAAAGACATTTCTACAATAGAAATTCTTCCGCAGATTATTGAGGCAGGAGTTACTTCCCTTAAGATAGAAGGAAGAATGAAACAGCCGGGATATACAGCGGGAGTAACATCTGTATATAGAAAATATCTGGACATTCTTTTTGAGAAAGGTGCTGAGAATTATAAAGTAGCGGAGAAAGACAGACAATATCTGCTGGATTTGTTTAACAGAGGCGGTTCCTGTACCGGATACTATGAGATGCAGAATGGTCCATCTATGATGGCGTTCACAAATGAGAAGAAGACTGGAGATATCACGCCTGTATTAAGAAAAAAGAAAGAAAAAATTCAGGGAACGTTAATTCTTTTCCCGGGAAGTCCTGCTATACTAGATGTATCCTGCAGGGGAATTCATGGATCTGCATCCCTTGGAGAAGTGCAGTATGCACAGAATCAACCGCTGACTGAGGAACGTATCCGCTCACAGATGGAGAAGCTCGGAAATACGGAATATGAGTGGGAGAATCTGGAAATTCAGATGGATGAGAGCATTTTTATCCCGATGAAAATGTTGAATGAAGTCCGCAGACAGGCGTTGGAATCATTGGAAGAAGAAATCCTCAAATCATATAGAAGAGAAGAAGTAGAAAAAAACAGTCAGCATACAAACAAAAAAGCGGATAAAATACAAAAAACGCTGCCAATTTATATATCATGTGAAGAAAAATCCACCGCTCTTGCGTTATATAAAAGAGAAGGGATACAGGGAATGTACCTTAACGGTGATGCGATGGAAGCCTGTCTTGATGAAGGCGTGAGCAGAGGAATGGAGATGTATCTGTCACTGCCACACATTATGAGAGGAGAATTTCCGGAAAATCTTCTTGCCCAGATAGATAACTGGCTGGACAGAGGAATGACAGGATTTCTTGTAAGAAACCTGGAAACTTTTGCAATTCTTAAGAAAGCCGGGCTTGCAGAGAAATGTGTGTTGGATCACAGCATGTATACATGGAATGACGAAGCAGTTGATTTCTGGATCGGACAGCATGTTATGCGCAATACAGTGCCTCTTGAGCTAAATGAGGGAGAAATCCGTCACAGAGATAATCAGAATAGCGAAATGCTCATTTATGGCTATCTGCCGCTTATGATTTCTGCTCAATGCGTGCATAAGAATGTTTATGGGTGTAATCATAAAGAAGAGTGGGTGACTATGAAGGACCGCTATGATAAGGAATTTACAGCCAAATGTGTATGTAATCCATGGAAAATGGAGAATACAAATTCCCGCATACCCTGCTATAATATCATTTACAACAGTATTCCTTATGGTCTGCTGAAGGAAAAATCACAGATAGACAGACTGGGTGTTTCTTCCCTGAGACTTGCATTCACAATTGAGAAACCGCAGGATGCAGTAAAGATTTATGAAGAGTTCAGGGACGTTTATCTGAATGAGAAGAATCCTCCGAAGCGGGACTATACTAAGGGACATTTTAAAAGAGGAGCCGAGTAAGGCATATGATTAATGTAATTGTAGAATTATCCAAGTATGTGATCCTTACCCTGATGGTAATTTATACTTTTCACTGTTTCTATCTGGTGAAACAGCAGAGTGAGGAAGAGAGAAACGAATCGTTGCGGCAGCAGCTGATGCTTATCTTTTTTATGGACTTCACTGCGTTTCTGGTCATCTACCTGAAGACTGGTAAGTTTCAGGTCATTCTGTTTTATGTAGAGATGATGGCGTTTTTTGCAGGAATCCAGATTCTGTACAGACTTATATATAAGAAAGCATCGATTTTACTGCTGAATAATATGTGCATGCTTCTGAGCGTTGGATTTATCATGCTGTGCAGATTAGATGTATCAACGGCAACCCGACAGCTGGTGATCGTAACCGGTGTGAATGTGGCAGCACTTGTCGTTCCGGTACTGATCCGAAAAATGAAATTTCTCAAAGACCTGACATGGGTTTATGCCGGAATCGGAATTGTCCTGCTGGCGGCGGTACTTGTGCTTGCACAGACAAGCTATGGAGCGAAGCTTTCTCTGATGGGAATTCAGCCATCAGAGGCAATTAAGATCACATTTGTATTTTTTATGGCAGCATTATTGAGAAATGGTGCAGATTTTTCAAAAGTAGTCCAGGCTACTATCGTGGCAGGGCTTCATGTTGGTATCCTGGTGCTTTCCAGAGACCTGGGAAGTGCGGTAATCTTCTTTGCGGCATACCTCGTGATGATTTATGTTGCTTCCAAGAATGTAGGATATCTGGCGCTTGGCCTTGGTGGCGGTTCGGTCGGAGCAGTTATTGCATATCATTTGTTTGGGCATGTACGCCAGAGGGTGACAGCATGGAAAGATCCTATGGCAGTATATCAGAATGAAGGATATCAGATCGTTCAGTCATTGTTTGCGATTGGAACCGGCGGATGGTTTGGAATGGGATTATGCCAGGGCTCCCCTGAGAAGATTCCGGTTGTTAAGAATGACTTTATATTCAGCGCCATTTGTGAGGAACTGGGGTGTATTTTTGCAATCTGTCTGATCCTTGTATGTATGAATTTCTTTCTGATGATCGTAAATATTGCACTTAAGATAAAGAAGCCATTTTATAAACTGATCGCGCTTGGTCTTGGTACGGAATATGCATTTCAGGTATTTCTGACAATAGGCGGAGCAACGAAATTCATCCCTATGACAGGTGTGACACTTCCATTGGTCAGTTACGGAGGAAGCTCTGTGGCGAGTACGGTGCTGATGCTGGCAATTATTCAGGGATTGTATATTTTGAGAGAAGATGAGGACGAAGAAATTGAGAGATATCGAAGAAAAGAAGCGGCGCAAAGAGCTCAGGAAGCGTCAGAAGCGCAAGGCTCAGGAGATTTCTAAAAAAAGAAGACCCGGTAATCGGGAATATACACTGGTATCCTGTTTTTTTGTGCTGATCTTTGTCAGCATGATCGGGTATTTGGTCTACTTTAATTATGCAAAGAGCGATGATTTTATCAACAGTCCGTATAATACAAGACAGGATACATTTTCAGACAGAGTTGTCAGGGGAAAGATCATATCTGCGGATGAGCAGGTGCTTGCCCAGACTAATGTTTATGAAGATGGGACAGAGGAGCGTACCTATCCATATGCAAATATGTTTGCTCATGTGGTTGGATATGATACAAATGGAAAAAGCGGACTGGAATCAGAAGCAAACTTCCAGCTTCTGACATCTCATGAATTCTTTCTGAATCAGATAAAAAATGAATTTCTGAATCAGAAGAATACGGGTGATTCTGTAGTGACAACCTTAAATGCTGATCTTCAGACAACGGCATATAATGCCCTTGGAGACAGAAGAGGTGCGGTAGTTGCGATTGAACCATCTACGGGAAAGATTCTGGTGGAATTGAGCAAGCCGGATTTTGATCCAAATACGATCTCCCAGAACTGGGATACATTGGTTAATGATTCCAATGACAGCAGCCTTCTGAACAGGGCGACCAACGGAGCGTATCCTCCGGGTTCTACATTCAAAGTGGTAACTGCTCTTGACTACTTCAGAACAAAGGGAAGTCTGGAAGGTTTTTCTTATCTCTGTGAGGGTAGCATTACCATGGAAGATCATACAATCAGCTGTTATGGTGGAACAGTTCATGGACAGGAAGACTTTTACAGTGCTTTTGCCAATTCCTGTAACAGTGCGTTTGCGGAGATTGGAACTATGCTTGGTGGAAGCTCTTTGAAAAAGACGGCAGAGAATCTTCTTTTTAATAAGAGCCTTCCTCTTACTTCTTATAAAAAGAGTACGTTTACATTAAATGGTAAGTCTTCGGTGGCAGAGGTTATGCAGACTGCAATCGGTCAGGGAAATACCCTGGTATCTCCAATGCATATGGCGTTGATTACCAGTGCGATCGCAAATGGTGGCGAACTGATGAAACCATATCTGATTGATTCGATAGTCAGCTCAGACGGAGAAATAGTCAAGACAACAGAACCGGAGAGCTATAAACAATTAATGACTACAAACGAGGCGAATATCCTTGGAAAACTGATGAAAGGTGTTGTAGAGAATGGAACGGCATCTGCACTGAATGGAAGAGGATATACGGTAGCAGGCAAGACTGGATCTGCGGAATTTGATGAAAATGGCTCCAGCCATTCCTGGTTTATCGGTTATTCGAATGTAGATAATCCGGATCTCGTGGTAGCTATTATCGTTGAGAATGGTGGTACGGGAAGCGAAGCAGCAGTCCCGATTGCCGGACAGATTTTTGATGCATATTATTATGACAACTGATAATTAAAGAAATGCTCTGTTCAATGAGGAATTTGAAAAAATCTTTGAACAGAGCATTTAGTTTATATCCAGCAATATCGGTAGCATTAATGTTCATTATCTTCTCAGTAATACAGTCCCAATTTATTTTGGCTTGCCAGCAGCAATTGAAATTTGGCTTGTGTATCCTGGGATAGCGGTGTGTGAACAGTAACAACGGCAATGATTTCATATTTACGGGTTGCGGGTTTTGGGAAAAAGAGGTATACTATATTCAGTTTATAATACCACGCAAAACAGGAGGGATTGCATTATGATAGAAGCAACGAGCTGTGGCGGTGTGGTAATTCATCGGGGTAAGATTCTTACATTGTATAAATCTTACAGGAACCGTTATGAGGGCTGGGTATTACCGAAGGGAACAGTGGAACCGGGTGAGACGCATGAACAGACGGCATTGCGGGAAGTGATGGAAGAGGCTGGAGTGCGTGCGACCATTGTGAAATATATCGGGAAGAGCCAATATAACTTTACCGTTCCGGAGGACGTGGTTTCCAAAGAGGTACATTGGTATCTGATGACTGCGGATAATTATCATAGTAAGCCCCAAAGAGAAGAGTTTTTTGTAGATTCCGGATATTACAAATTCCATGAGATCTACCATCTGCTGAGATTTTCCAATGAAAAGCAGATTGTAGAACGTGCTTATCAGGAATATCTGGAAATGAGAAGCAACGGACTCTGGGGAAAACAGCATAAGTATTATTAACGAGAACAGGGCTGTGTTTTTACGACGCAGCCCGGTTTAAATTCCGGAGAAAACGGGAATACTTTAAATGAATTACGTTACAGAAGAAATGACTGTTGAGATATAAGACTGAGAAATAAAAAGGATAAGCTTATTGATTTGGTGTAGGCAGAAATGAGAGAAGGTGTAAGATGCTAAAGTGGCAGGAGAATTTTCTGGCAGGGGAATCTGTAAAGAATCCCGGTAAGATAAAAAAGAAATTAAATAGTGGAAAACTGGTGCCAGGCATTTATCTTCTTACATTATCAGAAAATCCATCTAATCTTATGGATATTATTCCGGCAGCGATGTTATTCCAGAAGAGCTTTTACGGAATCTGTCCTGAAATCATAGGAATGGCAAAGGGCAAGGAAGAGGCTCTGGAGATGGTGAGGAGCCTGATTGATGAAATGTATACGGAGACAGGAACCTTTGCAATAGCTGAATATATAGAAAACAGGTGAGAATATGTTACATATTTTATGGCTGATCCTTAAGTTTATATTGATCATACTGGGGATCCTGCTGGGACTTCTTTTACTGGCAGTGCTTCTTGTTCTGTTCTGCCCTGTGAGATATAAGGCATCAGCTGTTAAGACAGAAGGAGCCTGGAATCAGATAGAAGGAGAAGGCGTTGTAAGCTGGTTATTTCATGGAGTTTCGCTGAAAGCTGAATGGAAAGATCAGCAGATGGAAATGTCGTTTCATCTATTTGGAATTCCCGTAGATAAATTATTGAAGAAACGCCAGAAGAAAAAATTAGATTCGGAAAATACAAAGAATACAAAGAACACTTCAAAGAAATCGAAATCTGGTACAAAAAATTCGAGATCTGAGGCGGTAAATTCAAAGAATGAAGAGCATGAATCAGAAGCAAAATTATTGAATGATTCGGCAGACCAAGGTGTAAATTCTACTGAAAATCATACTAAAATCAATGAAAATGAAGAAAGTATAGGACAGGACCAGCACAAACCAGATAATGAATCAGAAAATACTGAAACGGTGACAAATGAAAATAAAATTCAACCAGAAGATACAGCTTCAGAGGAGGTTTCAGAACAGAAAACGTTCTTTATTAAAAGAATATATGACCGAATTCGAAATATATTCAAAGGAATTCGGACAAAATTGCAAAATATTCGCAGGACACTCAAGAAAGTCAAAAATAATCTGTCCTGGTGGAAATCTTTTCTCGAACATCCGAGAGTAAAAGCTGCCAGAACTCTGGTGTGGAAACATGCGAAATTTCTTCTTAAGCATATTTTCCCTACAAAGATAGAAGGACAGGTTGCATTTTCTTTTGAAAATCCGGCTCTGACGGGAACAGCACTTGCTGTACTTGGTATGACAATTCCTTTTCATAAGAACTGTGTTCAGATCAATCCTCGCTTTGATGGAGAGAATTATCTGCAGGGAAATATCAGGGCAAAAGGCAGAATCTATGGATTTGTTTTTCTGCGCACTGCATTGATCATTTATTTTGATAAAAATATAAAATACGTTATAAAACGTTGGAAAACCAGGAGGGCATGACCATGGCAAACGAAAATAACTTTAAAGAAACTGTAAACTCATTATTCAAGGGAATGGACAGCTTTATCTCTGCAAAAACTGTAGTGGGAGAAGCAATCCATGTAGGCGACACGATCATCCTTCCTCTGATGGATGTCTCTTTTGGCGTAGGTGCCGGTGCTTTCTCAGGAGAGAAGAAGGATAACGGCGGCGGTGGAATGGCCGGAAAGATGACTCCATGCGCAGTACTTGTAATTCAGAATGGAACAACCAAACTTGTCAACGTGAAGAATCAGGATGGACTGACCAAGATTCTTGATATGGTGCCGGATTTTGTAGATCGTTTCACATCAGGAAAAGGTGACGATGAACCAATCAGTGAGCCTGAAAAATAAGACAGAAATCCGTTATAGGCATTCATAATAGAGTTTTTGCATAAACTATATCAAACCAATGAAAAAGAAAAGGCGCAGAAGAATTGGAAAAGCTGATAGGTTTTATGCTGTTTTTCATAGGGCTTGGGATGGTGATCGGATTATTGATCGCAGAGAATGTGATCCTGGTAGTTTCAGCCGGAATTTTCCTGCTGCTGGGATATCATCTTTTCTGCCACTGAAAATAATATATAAAAGAAAAAGAGACTACAGGATCAGCCATGATTTCTATAAAATTTTGTAGAATATCTGGCAGACTGTGGTCTCTTATATTTTTATCTGATAATTGTGGATTTTAACAGATTAGGTAAGTTTCATGTAATTGTAAATATCCATTGGATCATTGGAAATGAGAGGCTGGTTTTCTAAAGGGTAAAAAAATACCCCTGTAAAAACAGGGGCAATTGGTGTTATTATGCTCTTTCTACTTTACCGGATCTTAAGCAAGAAGTACATACATATGTCTTTCTAGCTCCGCCTTCAGCAGTTTTGATTTTAACGGATTTTACGTTAGATTTCCACATTTTATTGGATCTTCTATGTGAATGACTTACATTATTTCCGAAATGAGCAGCTTTTTCACAGATTGCACATTTAGCCATGATAGCACCTCCTTGACGCTTTATTGTTACTGTCTGCTGTGTGCCTGGTGTCTAAAACAGTAACCTTTTGTTCAACAGATTACATTGTAACAGATGAATTGTGCTTTTGCAAGCAAAAAAAGGAAAAAACTCAAAAATTATATTTCCTTTTCTGTAAAAAGAGGTTATAATACACTTACATACAATATATTAATTGGAGGTAACCATATGAATGGACGTATAGATTCCGGATTAGGTCAGATCATAATTGACACAGATGTAATCGCAACCTACGCAGGAAGCGTTGCAGTAGAGTGTTTTGGTATCGTAGGTATGGCTGCAGTCAGCATGAAAGACGGACTGGTTAAGCTTCTTGGTAAGAACAGCCTGAAACATGGTATCAGTGTCAGAATTACTGAGGACAATAAAATCCGCCTGAATTTCCATGTTATTGTGGCATATGGCGTGAATATAAGCACAATTGCAGACAACCTTGTCAGCAATGTCAAATATAAAGTCGAAGCCTTTACAGGAATGGAGATTGATAAGATCGATATTTATGTAGAAGGTGTACGTGCAATTGATTAGGATAGAGGAGGAACTTGTGGTGAATAACAAAACCATAGATGCCAGAATACTTTCCAGGATGTTTCTTGCAGGAGCCAAGAATCTGGAAGCTAAGAAAGAATGGATCAATGAACTGAATGTATTTCCGGTACCGGATGGAGATACAGGAACCAATATGACAATGACAATTATGGCAGCGGCTGCAGAGGTAGGATCTCTTGGAGAGCCTGATATGGAGTCACTGGCTAAATCGATTTCTTCCGGTTCTCTGCGCGGTGCAAGAGGTAACTCAGGTGTTATCCTTTCCCAGCTTCTTCGTGGTTTTACCAAGAGCGTTAAAGGCAGCAAGGAATTGGATGCCAGCGCTATCGCAGCAGCGATGGAGAAAGGTGTGGAGACTGCATACAAGGCGGTTATGAAACCGAAAGAAGGAACAATTCTTACTGTTGCAAGAGAAGCAGCTGCGAAAGCTGTTGAAATTGCAGAGACAGCAGAGGATCTGGATACATTCTTTAAAGGTGTGATTGCTCATGCAGAGGAAACTCTGGCGAAGACACCGGAGATGCTTCCTGTTCTGAAAGAAGCAGGAGTAGTGGACTCTGGCGGACAGGGACTCCTGGAAGTATATCATGGTGCATATGATGGTTTCCTTGGTAAAGAGATCGATTATACTCAGTTTGATAAAGCGAAAGGACCTGCAGTAACTAAGATTGATGCTCAGACAGAGGCTGACATTAAATTTGGCTATTGTACAGAATTTATCATTCTTCTGAATCAGCCGATGTCCGGGGAGACAGAGCATGAATTCAAGAAATTCCTTATGTCACTGGGTGATTCTATCGTTCTTGTCGCAGATGATGAAATCGTGAAAGTACATGTTCATACAAATCATCCTGGACAGGCAATCGAGAAAGCTCTTACATTTGGTGCTCTTTCCCGCATGAAGATTGACAATATGCGTGAGGAACATCAGGAGAAACTGATCAAAGATGCCCAGAAGCTGGCGAAAGAGCAGGCTGAACAGGAAGAGAAAGAAGTAGCAGCACAGCCTCCGAAGGAAGTTGGGTTTATCTCCGTATCTGTTGGTAATGGAATGACAGAGATTTTTAAGGAACTGGGTGTAGACTATCTGATCGAAGGTGGTCAGACAATGAACCCAAGTACAGAAGATATGCTGAATGCAATCGCAAAGGTAAATGCAAAGACCATCTATATCTTCCCGAATAATAAGAATATTGTTCTTGCTGCAAATCAGGCAAGAGATCTTACAGAAGATAAAGAGATCGTAGTTGTTCCGACTAAGACAATTCCGCAGGGAATCACTGCTATGATCAGCTATGTGCCTGAGAAGAACAGTGCTGAGAATACAGAGGCAATGCTTCAGGCAATCGAGAATGTCAAGACAGGACAGGTTACTTATGCGGTTCGTGATACCAGAATTGATGATAAGGAGATTCATGAGGGAGATATCATGAGTATCGGTGATCATGGAATCCTGGCTGTTGGTAAGGATCGTATGGAAGTTACGAAGGAGACTGTTGCAGAGATGGTGGATGAGGATTCTGAGGTGATCAGTATTTATTATGGTGCTGATACTGAGAAAGCGGAAGCTGAGGAACTGGCAGCAGCACTTGAGGAGGCTTATCCGGATTGTGATGTGGAACTTAATGCGGGCGGACAGCCGATTTATTATTATGTTATTTCCGTTGAATAATGGTCGTTAGGATTTAAATGAATATTTATAGGTAAATGAGGACGGATATAGGTCGCCGGAGAGGTGAGGTATATCCGTTTTCGTATTTCAATAGGGGACGGCAGGAAAATTATTTGTTTTTATATGCGGTTTCAGGCTCTAAGATATTCCAAGCTATTAAAAACAAATAATTTTCCTGCCTGGTATTTAAATGTGATACGAAATATTTATGGAAAGAAAGGAAGCTGTGGTATATGTCAACATCTTTGCGTACGTTGAAGGGTGTAGGTGAGAAAACAGAGAAGCTGTTTTCGAAAATCGGGGTGACGGATGTGGAGTCGCTGTTGAGTTATTATCCCCGGAATTATGATGCGTATGAGGAGCCGGTGGAGATTAAAGCAGTGGAGGAGGGCTCTGTTGTGGCAATTTCCGGGACGGTTGTTACAGGGGTATATGTGAATCAGGTGAGAAATCTTCAAGTGATTACAACTACGGTGGCGGATCTTACAGGGAGGCTTTCGGTTACCTGGTTTAATGCGCCGTATTTGCGTTCTACGGTGAGAAAAGGGTGTGCTTTTATTCTGAGGGGAAGAATCGCGAGAAAGCAGGGAAAGCTGCAGATGGAGCATCCGGAGATTTTTACTCCGGCGGCTTATGAGGAGATTCTGTATAGTCTTCAGCCGATTTATGGGCTGACTTCAGGGCTTTCGAATAAGACAATCGTGAAGCTGCTTCATCAGGTGTTAAAGGAGCAGAATCTTCAGGCGGAGTATCTGGCGGATGAATATAAGGAGAAGTATCATCTGGCAGACAGGAATTTTGCAGTTCCGGCGATTCATTTTCCGAAGAATATGCAGGAGTTGTTATCTGCCAGGAGGCGTCTGGTGTTTGATGAGTTTCTTCTTTTTATTCTTGCGGTGCAGAGGTTGAAGGAGAAGACGGAAGAGGCGCCGAATGAGTTTCCGATGCATCCTGTCTGGACGACGGAGAAGATTATAGAGGATTTGCCGTATGACTTGACGAAGGCTCAGCTGAATGTCTGGCATGAAATTGAGAGGGACTTAAGTGGCCAGGCGTTGATGTCCAGACTGGTTCAGGGAGATGTGGGAAGCGGAAAAACAATTCTGGCTTTTCTGGCGATGATTATGACGGTTGAGAATGGTTATCAGGCTGTTTTGATGGCGCCGACGGAGGTTTTGGCGAGGCAGCATTTTCAGGCGATGGAGAAGTTGTTGCAGGAGCATAATATAGAATTTGGTCATCCGGTACTGCTTACCGGATCGGATACGGCGAAGGAGAAGCGAGAAAAATATGCGCTGATCGCATCGAAAGAGGCGAATCTGGTCATAGGAACGCATGCTTTGATACAGGAGAAGGTGCAGTATAATAATCTGGGGCTTGTTATTACGGATGAGCAGCACCGTTTCGGTGTGAAGCAGAGGGAAGCCCTGACGACGATGGGAAATCCGCCGAATGTTTTGGTAATGAGTGCAACACCGATTCCGCGTACTCTTGCTATCATTATTTATGGTGATCTGGATATTTCTGTGATTGATGAGCTTCCGGCGCAGAGACTTCCTATTAAGAATTGTGTTGTGGATACTTCTTATCGGCCCAAGGCTTATTCTTTTATGGAGAAGCAGATCCGTCAGGGACGTCAGGTTTATGTGATCTGTCCGATGGTTGAAGAGAGTGAGGGCATGGATGGAGAGAATGTTCTGGATTATACGATGAAGTTACGGAATGTTTTTCCGCCGGATATTAAGGTGGCGTCTCTTCATGGGAAGATGAAGGCGAAAGAGAAGAATGCGGTCATGGAGGCTTTTGCAGCGGGAGAAATCCAGGTTCTTGTGTCGACGACGGTTGTGGAGGTAGGCGTGAATGTGCCAAATGCGACAGTGATGATGGTGGAGAATGCGGAGCGTTTTGGACTGGCACAGCTTCACCAGCTTCGTGGGCGTGTAGGGCGTGGAGAATATCAGTCCTATTGTATTTTTATGCAGGGAAATGGGGCGAAGGAGACTTCGAAACGTCTGGAAATTCTGAATAAATCTAATGATGGATTTTACATCGCAGGGGAAGATCTGAAGCTTCGAGGCCCTGGAGATTTGTTTGGAATCCGCCAGAGTGGTCTGCTGGAGTTTAAACTTGGAGATATTTATCAGGATGCGGATATCCTGAAAGCAGCCAGTGAGACAGCGGCAGATATTCTTTCTCTGGATGAAGATTTAAGCCTTCCGCAGAATCAGGAATTGCAGAAAAGGCTGTCTGAGTATATGAAAGAAGATTTGCAGAATCTGGGATTATAAGTAATTTTGCACAAAATGGGAGCGAAAGAATATAGGCAAAGGCTGTCTGTTTGTAGTAATTTTTCCATGTAAAGGCAAAAATCATTGCAAAAACAGGAGATTAGTAGTATTCTATTTCCATAAAAAGAATAATTATACCTTGTAAGGAGGCTATCAAATGGCAACAAAAAAAACTACAGCAGATCTCAATACATCCACTGCGAAGACAACCAAAGTTAAAGAGGCTCCTGCAAAGACAACTGCTTCAGAAGTAGCTGTAAACAAAGAAGCTGAGAAGAAAGAAACCGATAACAAAGAAACTGCAAAGAAAGAGGCAGCAAAAACAACTAAAACTACAGCAAAGAAGACAACTACAAGAAGAACAACAAAGAAGGCTGCAGAGAAACCAGTTGAAAAAACTGCTGAAAAAGCTGCAGAAAAGCCAGTTGCAAAAGCAGCAGAGAAGAAGACAACTACCAGAAGAACTGCTAAGAAAGAAGCAACTGCAGAAGTATACGTTCAGTTCATGGGCAAAGAAGTCTATGCAAAAGATGTTTTAGAGAATGTAAAGAAGATCTGGACAGAAGAAATGGGCAAGAAGGAGAAAGATCTTAAAGACGTTAAGATTTATATTAAACCGGAAGAATATAAAGCATATTATGTAATTAATGGCGATATCACAGGCGCTATCGGACTCTGATATATAAAAAAGCAGAAGCAGGAAATAAATATATAAATACTGCTAAAAGATTCACTAATAAAAAATCAAATAAATGTCGGGACAGATGTTGTGATTTGTCTGGATGAATTCAGGAAACTCGGATGATAAGGTAAATTCATCTGAGTTTTTTATTTCTGCAATATTTTTCATTTCTGTAATATGAAAAAATTTATAGGAAATATTGTATCTATAATTTTTTCCACTGCCTGTCCTACTTGACAAAAATTATCAGTTAGTATAAGCTATCTTCGATGGATAAATTATTGATAATAATTAATCATTAGCCAATAACAACCAAATGACAAAACGAAAGAAGAGCGAACGACAATGACATTAAAAGATTTGGAAATTGGAAAGAGTGCTGTGATCAGATCGGTTGGTGGAAAAGGTGCCTTACGTCAGCATTTCCTGGATATGGGTATGATTCCCGGTGCGGAGGTTACGGTTGTAAAATTTGCGCCTATGGGAGATCCGATGGAACTGCAGGTGCATGGATATGAGCTGACCTTAAGACTGGAAGAAGCAGAAAAGATAGAGATTGAGCAGATTCCAAGAAGAAGCAGAAGTCATAAAGGAATTGAGTCTCTGAGTGACGCAGAACATCCGGGACTGGGAGAGGAAGGAAAGTATCACTCCAAGAAAGACGAGCACCCTCTGCCGGAAGGCACTACTCTGACTTATGCACTGGTAGGAAATCAGAACTGTGGAAAGACTACATTATTTAACAAACTGACAGGCTCTAATCAGCATGTAGGGAATTTTCCGGGAGTAACTGTAGACCGTAAAACAGGTTCTATTAAGGGACACCCAAATACAGAGATTACCGACCTTCCGGGAATTTATTCTATGTCACCTTACAGCAGTGAGGAAATCGTTTCCAGAAATTTTGTTCTGGATGAGAAACCAAGTGCGATCATCAATATTGTGGATGCGACAAACATAGAGAGAAATCTGTACCTTACCATGCAGCTTCTGGAAATGGACATTCCGATGGTCGTTGCATTAAATATGATGGATGAGGTGCTGGGAAATCAGGGTTCCATTGATGTAAATATGATGGAAGCATTGCTGGGAGTTCCGGTAATCCCTATTTCGGCGGCAAAGAATGAAGGTGTTGATGAACTTGTAAATCACGCATTACATATAGCAAAATATCAGGAACATCCGCTGCGCCAGGATTTTTGCGATAAGAATGACCATGACGGTGCTGTTCACCGCTGTATTCATGCGGTAATGCATCTAATCGAGGACCATGCGGCGCTGGCAGGCATCCCATCTCGTTTTGCCGCAACCAAGGCAATCGAGGGAGATCCTCTGATCATGGAGAAACTGAAGCTGGACACCAATGAGACAGAGATGCTTGAACATATCGTACAGCAGATGGAGACAGAACGCCAGGTGGACAGGAGTGCTGCAATCGCGGATATGCGTTTTGATTTTATCGAGCGATTATGTGAGCAGACTGTTGTAAAGCCAAAAGAGAGCAAGGAGAGGATTCGAAGTGAAAAGATCGACAGGATCCTGACAGGAAAATATACGGCGATTCCTTGTTTTATAGGAATTATGGCACTTGTTTTCTATCTGACATTCAATGTAATCGGTGCGTGGCTTCAGGGAATCCTGGAAATAGGAATTGATAAGATTTCTGCATTGACCGATGCAGCACTGACAGCTGCCAATGTAAACAGTGCCATGCACAGTCTGGTAATTGACGGCATCTTTACAGGTGTGGGAAGTGTTTTGAGTTTCCTTCCTGTAATTGTTACTCTGTTTTTCTTCCTGTCCCTTATGGAGGATAGTGGATATATTGCACGTGTGGCATTTGTGATGGATAAGATTCTGCGAAAGATTGGTTTATCCGGTCGAAGTATTGTGCCGATGCTGATTGGATTTGGATGTACGGTTCCGGCGGTTATGGCAACGCGTACCCTTACAAGTGAACGTGACAGAAAGATGACGATTCTGCTTACACCGTTTATGAGCTGTACTGCGAAGCTTCCAATCTATTCTTTCTTTGTGAATGCATTCTTCCCAAAGAAAGGCGGGCTTATTATGACAGGATTATACCTGCTTGGTATTTTTGTGGGAATCCTGGCGGCACTTCTGTACAATGGTACTCTTTTCAAAGGAGAACCGGTGCCGTTTGTCATGGAGCTTCCAAATTATCGTCTGCCGGGAGCGAAGAATGTTGCACAGTTACTGTGGGAAAAGGCAAAAGATTTCCTGCAGAGAGCATTTACCGTTATTTTTGGTGCAACGATCGTGATCTGGTTCCTGCAGAGCTTTGATCTGCATCTGAACATGGTAACGGATTCACAGAACAGCATCCTTGCCACAATTGCGGGAATGATCGCACCGCTGTTTCAGCCTCTCGGACTTGGCGATTGGCGGATCTGTACCTCACTGATCAGCGGATTTATGGCAAAGGAAAGTGTTGTATCCACACTGGAAATTCTTTTTGCCGGAAATGTAAACACTGCACTGTCTACACTTTCAGCTGCATCGCTTCTGGTATTCAGCCTGCTCTACACCCCTTGCGTGGCTGCAATTGCATCCATCAAACGTGAACTTGGACAAAGATGGGCGATCGGAGTTGTTGTATGGCAGTGTGTGATCGCGTGGCTTGCAGCATTTGCGGTACATCTGATTGGAAGTTTTCTGTGATTCCGTAAAAATGCACAAAAGACAGAGAAAACATATTATCTACGTTTTCTCTGTCTTTTATTGTTAAACGTTTTTATATATCCAATCACTCTTCCAGTGCTTTTAATATCTGCTCATTCATCAGATCATACGAAGCCCAGTTTTCTTTTCTTGTATTGATTTTCACACATTCACAAATGTATTTTATAATCCACATGGTTTCATCTACTGTTTTTCCGGTTCTCTCTTTTACCCATTCCTGGGTAACAGAAACAATATTGTGAGCTGCAATATTTCTTAGTTTATGTTCTACTTCTACCAGTTCATTTACTCTTTGTGCAAGAAGTTTATCTTCACATTTTGCCTGAATGATATTATTTAATGCCCCCGAATAAACCGGACCATAGCGGAAATAAGAATAGCTTCCCTGTGCAAGCCTTAAAATTTCTGTTCCGCTCATTTTCTGCTCATCCCATTCTCGAAAAGCTTTTCGTTTGTAATATTTTGTAATGTCAATATCACAAAACTCTGCTAAAACCATTTCCAGCAGGTCCACGCTAAGAGGTGTAATCGCCCTTAAAAAATCT
>ERZ773204.400-NODE-400-length-36827-cov-5.149788_pt1 | contig 36827 bp, 31 predicted proteins | sample MGYA00581007_ERZ773204 | MGnify/ENA primary metagenome ERZ773204 (study PRJEB29015, sample SAMEA2737757) | human gut metagenome | biome: human gut; feature: human-associated habitat; material: faeces | place: China | collected 2012 ... | reverse complement strand
AAAATTAAAAGAGGCAGATGAAGCCGGAGCAAGAATCAAGCTGATCGCTACAGATGGCGTATTTTCTATGGATGGAATCATCTGTAATTTAAAAGGTGTATGTGATCTGGCTGATAAATATAACGCACTGGTTATGGTTGATGACAGCCATGCAGTCGGATTTGTAGGAAAGACCGGACGTGGAACAGCAGAGTACTGTGGTGTGGAAGGCCGTGTGGATATCATTACCGGAACATTGGGAAAAGCACTTGGAGGAGCATCTGGCGGATATACATCCGGACGGAAAGAGATCATTGATCTGTTAAGACAGAGAAGCCGTCCGTACCTGTTCTCTAATTCTCTGGCACCGGCAATTGCAGGAGCCAGCCTGGAACTGTTTGATATGCTGGAGGAGAGTACAGAACTCCGTGATCACCTGGAAGAGGTAACTGCATACTACAGAAAACAGCTGGTAGATAACGGATTTGATATTATTCCGGGAACACATCCTTGTGTACCTGTTATGCTTTATGATGAGAAGACAGCAGCAGAATTCGCAAAACGCATGATGGAAAAAGGTGTATATGTTGTAGCATTCTCTTATCCGGTGGTGCCGAAGGGAAAAGCAAGAATCCGTACACAGGTATGTGCAAGCCATACAAAAGAAGATATTGATTTCATCGTAAAATGTTTTATTGAAGTAAGAGAAGAGATGGGATTAAATAAATAACCGGATAAAAATAAATAAAAGATGAGAAAAAATGGTACGTAGCATTTATGAAAAGTGGTGCGTACCATTTTCTTTTTTGTGTTATACTAAACATAGCGTAAACTAGAAAGGAGAGACTGATAATGGAAAGAAGAAATGCATGGAAGACATACACACAGGAACAGTTAAAAGAACTGGATCAGATCAATGACAGATATAAAGTATGCCTGGATGAAGGAAAGACGGAGAGAGAATGTATCCGTCTGACTGTGAAAGAGCTTGAAAAGCAAGGGTACCGTAACCTGAATGACATCAAAGGAAGTTTAAAGACCGGAGATAAAGTCTATGCAGTATGCATGGGAAAAAGTATTGCCATGTTCCGGATCGGAAAAGAACCATTGGAGAATGGTATGAACATACTGGGAGCACATATTGATTCACCAAGACTTGATATCAAGCAGAATCCTATGTATGAAGATTCAGACCTGGTACTGCTTGATACACATTATTATGGAGGAATCAAGAAATACCAGTGGGTAGCAATTCCTCTTGCACTTCATGGTGTTGTTGCATTAAAGAACGGCAAATGTGTTGAAGTTGTAATCGGAGAAGACGCTTGCGATGCGGTTGTCGGAGTATCAGACCTTCTTATACACCTGGCTGCCAAGCAGATGGAAAAGAAAGGAAATTCGGTAGTTGAGGGTGAGGACCTTGATATCCTTATAGGAAGCATGCCGGCAGAATCAGACAGTGATAATACAGATGAGAATAAGGAAGAAAAGGAAGCAGTTAAGAAGAACATCCTTGCAATCCTTAAAGAAAAATATGGGATTGAAGAGGAGGATTTCTTATCAGCAGAGCTTGAGGCTGTTCCGGCAGGACCTGCAAGAGATTATGGACTGGACAGAAGCATGATTATGGGATATGGACATGATGACAGAATTTGTGCATTTACATCATTATTTGCTATGTTAGAAGTAGAAAATCCTGAGAGAACAAGTTGTTGTTTATTAGTGGATAAAGAAGAAATCGGAAGTGTAGGAGCAACAGGTATGGAATCAAAATTCTTTGAAAATGCAGTTGCAGAATTAGTTGCCCTTACAGTAGGAGAATCTTCATTGAAAGTAAGACGTGCCCTTCAGAACTCATATATGCTTTCTTCAGACGTTAGTGCAGCATATGACCCTATGTTTGCAAATGCATTTGAAAAGAAAAATACAGCATATTTTGGACGTGGACTTTGCTTAAATAAATATACAGGAGCAAGAGGAAAGAGCGGTTCAAGTGATGCAAACGCAGAATATATTGCAAAAATCCGTAAAGTATTTGATGATAATGAAATCGGTTTCCAGACAGCAGAGTTAGGTAAAGTTGACTTTGGTGGAGGCGGAACAATCGCTTACATCATGGCAGATTACGGAATGAATGTTATTGACAGCGGTATGGCAGTGTTATCTATGCACGCTCCATGGGAAATTGCAAGTAAAGCAGACATTTATGAAGGATACAAAGGTTATAAGGCATTTTTAAGAGAAATGAAATAAAGATGATGAAAAAGCTACAACACGAAAGTGTAGTGGCTTTTTCTATAGTTATTATGTATTTTACAGGAGGAGAGAAAATGAGTATACAGGAAAGAATTTCGATGTTGCGTGAACAAATGAAAAGTCACGGTATAGATATATATATTGTACCGACAGCAGATTTTCATCAGAGCGAATATGTAGGAGAATATTTTAAGGCAAGAAAATTTATTACAGGGTTTAGCGGTTCAGCGGGAACGGCGGTAATCACTTTAGAGGAAGCACGTCTTTGGGTAGACGGAAGATATTTTATTCAGGCTGCGGAACAGTTACAGGGTACGGGAATTCAGATGATGAAAATGGGACGGCCGAACGTACCGACATTGGATAAATATTTGGAAGAAGCATTACAGAATGGTCAGACACTCGGTTTTGACGGAAGAGTTGTTTCTATGGGAAATGGGCAGAAATATGCTAAAATTGTAGAAGAAAAACAGGGAAAAATCGTGTATGATATGGACTTAATCGGAGAAATTTGGGAAGACAGACCGTCACTTTCCAAAGAGCCTGTATTTGCTTTAGAGGAAAAATATACCGGAGAATCTACCGAGAGTAAATTAAGCAGAATTAGAGAAGTGATGAAAGAAAACGGTGCAACCGTACATATTTTAACGACATTGGATGATATTTGCTGGACATTGAATATACGAGGAAATGATATTGAGTTTTTCCCTCTTGTTCTTTCTTATGCGATTATCACAATGGACAAAATGCATTTATACATTGATGAAACAAAATTAAGTGATGAGATAAGAGTAAATATGGAAGCGGACGGCGTTATTTTACATAAATATAATGCCATTTATGAGGATGTAAAACAAATCGGTGAAGAAGAAGTTCTTCTGATTGACCCGATGTGCTTGAATTATGCGATTTACAGTAATATTTCTGCCGATGTGAAAAAAGTGGAAAAAAGAAATCCGGAAGTGTTGTTTAAAGCGATGAAAAATCCGTCAGAAGTAGAAAATATGCGTCAGGCACAAATTAAAGACAGTGTTGCCCATGTTAAATTTATGAAATGGTTAAAAGAAAATGTTGGAAAAATAACGATTACGGAAATGAGTGCGTCTGATAAATTAGATGAGTTCCGTGCAGAGATGGGTAACTTCATCAGACCAAGTTTTGAGCCGATTTCTTCTTATGGGGAACACGCCGCACTATGCCATTACACATCTTCACCGGAAACAGATGTGGAATTGAAAGAAGGAAATATTTTCCTAACAGACACAGGCGCCGGTTTCTATGAAGGTTCAACAGATATTACAAGGGCTTACGCTTTGGGAGAAATACCGGAGAATATGAAAGAAGACTTTACTGTTGTTGCCATGTGTAATTTAGAATTGTCAAATGCAAAATTTATGGAAGGATGCACAGGAGTAAACTTAGATATTTTGGCGAGAAAACCATTGTGGGAAAGAAACAAAGATTATAATCACGGAACAGGTCATGGTATAGGATATTTATTGAATATTCACGAAGACCCTGCAAATTTCCAATTAAGATATCGTGAAGGAAATACGGCAGTTTTACAGGAAGGTATGATACTTACGGTTGAGCCGGGAATTTATATTGAAGGTTCACACGGAGTACGTCTGGAGAACGAGGTTCTTGTATGCAAAGGCGAAAAAAATGAGTACGGACAGTTTATGTATTTAGAAACAATCACATATGTTCCATTCGATTTAGATGCGATTAAGCCAGAGATGCTGACAGAAGAATACAGACGGTATCTGAATACTTATCACAAAACGGTATACGAAAAAGTTTCTCCATACTTAAATGAAGAAGAAAAAGAATGGCTTAAAAAATATACGAGAGAAATATAGGAGTGAAAATGCAGATAGAAAGTATTATTTTAGATGTGGACGGAACATTGTGGGATTCCACGGAGTTAGTGGCAAAGTCATGGAACAGAGCGATTCGTGATATAGGTATTACGCATATTGATGTGACAGCAGACCGGCTGAAAACATTGTTCGGCAGAACGATGAAAGAGATTGCAGACGTTGTTTTAGCGGGGTGTTCCGAGGAAGAAAAAGCACAGGTCATGGACTTATGCTGTCAGTACGAACATGAAGATTTGGAAAATGATGAGTGCGATATGTTGTATCCCAATGTAAGGGAAACCATTATCGAATTATCAAAAACACATCGGGTTTTTATTGTAAGCAACTGTCAATCCGGATACATTGAAATGTTTTTAAAGAAAACAAATCTGGAAAAATATGTTACAGACATAGAATGTTTTGGAAATACCGGAAGAGGAAAAGGGGAAAACATTCGTTTGATTATGGAGAGAAATCATTCAGAAAGCGCCTGCTATGTAGGTGATATCCGAGGCGATTATGAGGCGTCAAAACAGGCGGGAGTTCCGTTTGTCTTTGCAGAGTATGGTTTTGGAGACGTCCCTGAAAGTGAATGGAAAATTAAAGAATTTTCAGAACTGCTGAAGTTAGAGTAGAGAAAAGGTATCGCATATCAGACTGGTGCGATACCTTTTTCTTGGTTATTCTAATAACTCTTTTAATGTTTCAATTACGGAATCCGTAACATATGTCGAGTGTGAAGCCACACCCGGAGCAGCGTCTGACATGGCATATCCTTCGCCTGCAAGATGAAGCATTTCAATATCGTTATGCTGGTCACCAAATGCCATACACTCTTCAGGAAGAATGTTGAAGTAATCAAGGAAAACCTGCAGGGCAGTTCCTTTGTTTGCTTCAGGGGAGATAAAGTCAACCCATTCATTTCCTGAAGTGACGACTTTGATATCCGACTTGAACTCTTCGCGGAAATGCACAAAAGTCTCCTCAGGCGTTACGTTGTCAAAAATAGCGATTTTTAAAAATGGGGAGGCAACGTTAGACAAATCATCTACACGAATAACTTTATTTGCCATATCTTCCACAAGATGTCGGAAAAATTCCTTATCGGCAGTCTCAATATAACATGCCTCTTCGCAGGAAAGAACGGCATCGCAGTGTTCCCGTTTCCTGATTTCTTCAAAAATGCGGATTCCTAATTCGCGGTCAATCGTTCCGCGACTGAGAACTTCACCGTTGTGAATACAGAGTGAACCGTTTTCCGTAATGTAGGAAATCTCATCTTTCACAGGTTCAAAAAGATTGACGATACTTGCATACTGTCTTCCGCTTGCCGCAATAAAATGAATTCCTTTCTTTTTCAATTGGCGGATAATATCAAATAATTCAGGATTTAATTTCTGCTCCCCGTATCTTAATAATGTTCCGTCAATATCACTTGCCACTAATTTTATCATAATCAATTACCTCATACTATTTTTCTTATTCCCTCATTATTATATTACCGGAACGGTGTGTAGACAAGGGAAAGATGCCGGATTGACAAATAAATGGGAATTTGTTATCTTTTAGGAAGTTAGTTGCGACTAATAATGATGTGAAGATAACGCTTTCAGGGGAAGAATGATATGGACGTATTAAGAGTAAAAATATTAATCTGTTTTCAAAATCCAAAAGAGCAGTGGAATGTGACAAATCTTGCGATAACGCTTGGGGTAGAGAAATATGTAGTCAGCCGCATATTATCTGCTTTGGAAAAAGAAGGGCTGCTTGATAAAAGTGACCGGAGAAATCCGGTGCTGACAAGAAAGGGCAGGGCAGTTGCAAAGGAATACAGCCAAAAAGTGGAATTGGTTATCGGGCATCTTCTGGGAACAGGGGTTTCTCAGGAGACAGCGCGGGAAGACGCAGTTATCATTGCGTCATACTGTAAGGAGGAGACTCTGGAAGTATTGAAAAAAGAGGAAATTGCAAAACGGGTAAAATATAGTTTCAGAGAGGGAATGGAATTTGGCGGAGAGCGTCTGAGTGGGAGGTATCCCGATGGGAATTACCCGATTCCGTTTGCGATTTTTCAAAAAGAGCTGGATTTGGAAAAAGAAGTCTCAACGTGGAATGAACGATTTGAAAATCCATGTATTTTAAATGTGCAGAATAAAAATGGAAAGGTGTTTCTTCAGATGCTCGGCGAGTACAGGGAATATCAGTTTGCGTATTGGGACGGGGAAGCATGGTGCGATATGGAACGGCAGGGGCGTCTGCTTTCATTCAGGGCGGATTGGATTCGTTTTCAAAGTATGGCAGACGACAGAGGAAGAATACTGTTAGGAAAGATTTGGATAAAGATTTATCGGGGAAGAGATATGAAAAAACTTTTATTTACGATGTATATTGCATAAAAAGTTGCCGTTTGCAACAAAGAAAAAATTGTGGTGTAAAATAAAAAAAGTGATGAAAACATAAAAAAAGTTGCCAAGATGCAACAAAAAAAGATTTTCATTTTCAAAAAAATTATGATACAGTCTAATCAGCAATTTCAGTTGCTTTTTTTAATGCTCGTGGGTTAGACGAAACTAATAAAAAATAGTTTAAAGCAACCATTTAAAAGAGGAGGATATGAAAATGAAGAATAGGACTATAAAATCAATGGCAAAAAGATTGGCTGCACTTGCGATGGCAGCAGTTTGCACATTTAGTTTGACGCAGGTACCTGCGGTAAAGGCTGCCGAAGTGTTGGAAGCGGGAGATTATGTCGTGCCGATTACATCACTGAAGAGTAAAGCGCCGATTCCTGCCGTAAACGAAGCGTTCAACAAAGCGTTTGGGGAAAATGCAAATGTAAGTGTAGATGAAAAAGGCAATATGACAGCCACCGTTGAGAACAGACACATGGTTATCAATATGATGGGAGAATATCACGCAAATGTTTTAACTGTGGAAGGGGCAGAATATTTATCTTACAAAACAGAACAGTCTTCCACTTCATTTGGAAAACCGACAGAGATTACCCAAATTGAAGTGCCGGAGAAAATGAAGTTTCCAATCACACCTTCCGGTAACGGAGAATGCTCATTAACGATTACGGTGGACTTTATGAACAATATGATGGGCGGAGGGAAACCATATCCGACAACTGTGACATTGACATTAGATTTTTCAAAAGCACAGGCGGATACAAGCGGATTAAACGCGCTCTTACAATCTTATGACGGATTGAAAAAAGAAGATTACACGGAAGAGTCATGGAAAGCGTTTGAATTGAAAAAGAAAGAGGCAAAAGAATTGCTTGCAGGCGGAAAGGCCTCCGCATCAGAAATCAGCGGAATGATAGCTTCTTTAAAAGATTTAAAAGGAAAATTACAGTTGGTAAGCGAGTTGCCGGAAGCGGATTACAGTAAAGTAGATGCGGCAATTGCGACGGTTCCAAAAGATTTAACAAAATACACAGATGGAACGGTAAAGACGCTTGAAAATGCATTACAGGCAGTTATTCGCGGTTTGAAACAAAATGAACAGGACAAAGTAAATCAGATGGCGGCAAATATCGAGGCAGCAGTAAAAGGGCTGAAAAAGAAACCGACATCTGATAACAATACGAATAATGGAACCAATAACGACACAAACAGCCAGCCGAATCTAAATACAGGAAACACAACATTAGATAAAAATAATTTAAAAGACGGAATTTATGAAGTTCCGGTATGGTTATGGCATGCAACAAAAAATCAGGCTTCTATGGCCGCACAGTCTTTAAACAATACAGCGAGAATTGTTGTAAAAAATGGTGTGAAAACAATGTACATTTACACAAAATCCATGAAATATGGAAACATTGAAGCAAGCCTTCAGGAACTGAAAGTGGAGGGCACTGACGGAAAATATATCAGTGCAAAAGTAGAAGAAAGAGATGCGGCAGGGAATCCGGTGTGTTTCTCCTTTACACTTCCTCACACAAAGGAATACTTAAATGTAAAAGTAAATCCACATGTGGCTATTATGGGAAATCAGGACATCGACGCAAGATTTCGTATCAATTATTCTTCGCTGAAACAGGTTTCTTCTGTTCAGGTGACTAAGCCGTCAGCCCAGAGCAGTTATGGGGCATCAAATGCGCCGAAGACAGCCGACTATAGTAATTATTCAGCGCTTTTACTTGCTATGCTTTTATCGGCAGCAACGAGTGTGGCGGCGCTAGTTTATAGAAAGAGACAGGCAAGATAAATATGAAACGATGGAAAGAAGTTGTTTTGGGATTGGGAATGGCTGCCATGCTTGCAGTTTCCCATATTCCGGTTCACGCGATGGAAGATGGAGCCTACACAGTGGGCAGAACAACGTCCTACGCAAATCCGGAGACGAATAAAACTGTGGACGGAGGAACGAATATTGCTCTCGGAGACAGTATGGCTGACAGTATCGTGGAGGATAGCGTGCTGGTGGAACAGTCTCAGGGAAAGACATATGTCACGCTTGGAATTGGTTTAATGTCCAACGTAAACAATGTCCGTATGCAGATAAAAGGTAATGACGGAAATTATAGAAATGTAGAACTTACACAGACAGGAACTTGTGAGAGAGATGGAGACACTTGCAATCACTATCGGTTTGAGGTAGATTCGGCAGAGAATTATATCAGTCCTATTTTGTTTGTAGAACCGATGGGAAGAGACGTACAGTTTTTTATAAAACTGGATATGGCATCGGCAAAAAAGGGAAACGGAAATTTTGTGAGCGAGATGATTAAGACGGAAGATGAGCAGCCGGTAAAAGAAGAATCAGTAAAAAAAACTTCAAAAGAAACTTCTAATGAAACGCCAAAAGAATCTAAAAAGAAAGTTCCGGTTGGTGAGATTGCAGTTGGAGCGGCTGTTGTACTTGTCATTGGTTCATTAGTTGTGTTTGTAAAGAAAAGGAAATAAGAGATGAAAAAGAAACCGTTAATTGCCGTAATTCTTTCCGCATTATTCCTGACGGGGTGTGTAAACCAGTCGGGAGAACAGAATGTAAATAACAGTGTAAAAGAAAAACGGATTGTGGCAACATCTGTGGCAACCTGCGAGATTTTAGACAGGCTGGAATGGGATAACGTTGTGGGAGTTCCCAAGACAGACAGTTATTCCATTCCGAAACGCTATGAGAAGGCGAAAAGCGTCGGTTCACCTATGGCGCCGGATATGGAAATTGTAAAATCACTGAAGCCGGACATCGTTTTAAGTCCGAATTCTCTGGAAGGAGAATTGAAATCTCAGTATGAAAATATAGGAGTGGAAAGTTATTTTTTGGATTTAAAGAGTACGGAAGGAATGTACGAATCAATTTTAATACTTGGAAAGATGCTGGGAAAAGAAGCGAAGGCAGAAGAACTTTATAAGGAATTTAAAGACTTTAAAGCTGATTTTACAAAAAAACATACCGGAGAGGAAGCACCCACCGTTCTTTTGCTGATGGGACTCCCGGGGTCTTATGTGGTGGCAACGGAAAGCAGTTATGCTGGAAGTCTTGTAAAACTTGCCGGAGGCATCAATGTGTACGGTGATGGAGCCGGACAGGATTTTCTAAACATCAATCCCGAGGATATGGTAAAGAAAAAGCCGGATATTATTCTGCGTACTTCACACGCTCTTCCGGAACAGGTTAAGAAAATGTTTGCGGAGGAATTTAAGACAAATGATATTTGGAAACATTTCGAGGCGGTGCAACAAGGCTATGTGTATGATTTGGACAATGAGAAATTTGGAATGAGTGCAAATTTCCGTTATAAAGAGGCACTGCAAGAGTTGGAAACATATTTATATCAGGAGGGAACAAATTGATTGGCAGAAGAAGAAAAATCATTTCATTTCTTGTTACGGGAGCAGCATTAATCGTGCTGTTCCTTGTTGCTGTGAATACGGGAAGTTTAAAGGCGTCCCCGGGACAGATTATAAAAGGTCTGTTTGTAGAATACGATGAGACGGTGGCGACAATATATTCGCTGCGCTTTCCGAGAATTTTGATTGCCATGCTCGCCGGGGCAGCGGTTGCCGTATCCGGAGTTATGCTGCAGGCGGTAATGAAAAATCCGTTGGCAGATCCGGGAATTATGGGGATTAGTTCAGGGGCGGGAATGGCGGCGGTACTTGTGACCGTCTTTGCACCGTCATTGTATCTTGCAGTTCCTGTTTTTGCGTTTTTGGGAGGAATTATTGCCTGTTTAATTGTATATCTTCTCTCGTGGAAAGGAGAACTGAGTCCTCTTCGTGTTATTTTGACCGGGGTGGCGGTGAATGCCTTTTTCTCAGGGCTTATGTCAGCAGGAGAAAGTATGATGGGAACGGACTACAGCGGGGCGGCAAGTATAGTAAATGGAAATATTACAATGAAAACATGGGGCGATTTTCAGATGCTTTCTGTGTATACGGTGATTGGACTTATATTAGCGTTTATATTTGCGGTAAAATGTGACATTCTGGGACTGGAAGATAAGACGATACTTTCTCTCGGAATCAGGGTAAATACAGTGCGTCTTCTCGTATCCGGGGTGGCGGTGCTTTTGGCAGCTGTCAGCACGGCAGTGGTGGGAAGTATCAGTTTTCTCGGACTGTTGGTACCACATATCGCAAGGCTGCTTGTTGGAAACAGCCACAAAGTGCTGATTCCGTACACAATGCTTCTGGGGGCATTTACCCTGCTGCTTGCAGACACGGTAGGCCGTACTATTGCCTATCCATATGAAATTAATGCGGCAGTGATTATGGCGGTTATTGGAGGCCCGAGTTTTATTTTACTATTAAGGAGGGCGAAGACAGAACTATGAGTGAACAGAAATATGTTTATGAGGTACGGGATTTATCTTTCGCTTACGGGGAACATAAGGTACTTCAGGAAGTATCCTTTTCACTGCAAAAAGGGAAAATTACTACCTTGATTGGCGCCAACGGTTGTGGGAAATCTACATTATTCCAACTGCTGACAAGAAACCAAAAACCGGAGTCGGGAGAGATAAAACTGTACGGAGAAAATCTCCGTGACATTAAATTAAAAGATTTGGCAAAAAAATCCGCCATTGTACACCAGTATCATACTGTTTTGGAGGATTTGAGTGTGGAAAAACTGGTGAGTTATGGGAGAATTCCTCACAGAAAAGCGGGAAGTTTCAGGATCAGTGAGAAAGACAGAGAAAAAGTGGAATGGGCGATGGAAGTGACACGAATAACGAAATACCGCAACCGTCCGGTCTCAAAACTGTCGGGAGGACAAAGACAGAGAGTTTGGATTGCCATGGCGCTTGCACAGGATACAGAACTGTTGCTTTTAGATGAACCGACAACATATTTGGACGTAAGATACCAGATACAGATACTGCAGTTGGTACGCAAACTAAATCAAGAGTATGGTTTGACTATTGTCATGGTACTGCACGATATTAATCAGGCATTATATTACAGTGACGAGATACTGGCAATGAAAAATGGAAAAATCATCGGGCAGGGAATGCCGAAAGAAGTTTTGACAGAAGAACTGTTGGAAGAAGTATATGGCGTGCGGCTTCATGTTTTCACGGTAGGAGAAAAATCGTTTATATCGGCAGTATAAAAGGGAAAATTCATCTCATTGAAAATCTTTTGTGAAAATGCTATAATCTAACTGTTTAAAAAGGATTATAGATTTCGGAATGAAGGAGAACTAAAAAATGAGAATTGGAATTGGTAATGACCATGCAGCAGTAGAAATGAAAGAGCAGATTGTCGCATTTTTGGAAGAACTGGGACATGAAGTGGTAAACTATGGAACAGATACAAACGACAGTTGCGACTATCCTGTTTATGGTGAAAAAGTGGGACGCGCAGTTGTGGACGGAGACGTAGAATGTGGAATTTTGATTTGCGGAACAGGCGTAGGAATTTCCATTGCAGCCAACAAAGTAAAAGGTGTACGTGCAGTCGTTTGCAGCGAGCCATATTCGGCAAAACTTTCAAAACAGCACAATAACACAAATATTCTTGCGTTCGGCGCCAGAGTTATCGGTATTGAATTGGCAAAAATGATTGTGGAAGAATGGTTAAACACAGAATTTGAGGGTGACAGACATCAGAGACGTGTAGATATGATTTCAGATATTGAGAATAGATAAAAATAAAGTGGAGTTGAAAAAGACTCCACTTTATTTTTTATGTGATTGACAAAGTCTAAGAAATTTTCTGTAAAAATAAATCAGGGTTGTTCTTAAAACAGATAGCCTCTTTTCACGATTCCTTTTCTTTGACATATTGTATTATAGAAAAGAAAGAAAACGGAGTAAACATATGCCAATTTCAATTATGCTTGACGCAGGGCATGGGGGAACAGATCCCGGTGCCGTTTACAAAGGAAGAAGAGAGGCAGATGACGCACTGCAACTGACATTGGCCGTCGGTGAGATTTTACAAAATCACGGTTTTGATGTAGAATATACAAGAACAACAGACGTATATGAGTCGCCATATCAGAAGGCGATGGAGGTAAATGAGGCAGGAGTGGACTATTTTGTGTCCATTCATCGAAATTCCTATCCGACGGATAACGAAGTTTCGGGAGTGGAGAGCCTTGTCTATGATTTGTCGGGAATTAAATATGAGATGGCGAAGAATATCAATGCCCAATTGGAAGACATAGGGTTTGTAAACTTAGGTGTTCATGCCAGACCGAATTTAGTTGTGTTAAAAAGGACAAAGATGCCCGCTGTGTTAGTGGAAGCGGGATTTATCAATTCCGATACGGATAACCAGCTGTTTGATGAGTCTTTCGATGATATAGCAAATGCAATCGCAGATGGAATTATGGATACAGTGATGAAACCGGGTATGAATCAGGTGATGCAGTACAGGGTACAGGTCGGCGCATATCGGCAGAGAAGATATGCGGAAGCGCTGCTAAATGAATTGCAGGCACAGGAATATCCGGCGTTTATCGAACAGGGAAATGGATTCTGGAGAGTGCAGGTGGGAGAGTATCCTACGCTGAAAGAGGCAGTCGTTATGGAAAGACGTTTGAAACAGGCGGGGTATCCGACAATTATTGTAAGTTAAAAGAACAGGAGAAGAAAAATGAGCGGTAAATTACAGTTTCGTGAAAAGTTAAATGGTATTTTAGAGTTAGGAAAAGAAAAACATCGTGTATTGACAATGGAAGATGTGGAAAAATATTTTGAGGAGGACACACTTTCAGAAGAACAAATGGAACTGGTATACGACTATCTTTTATCTCAAAAGATAGCCGTAACCGGCTATGTGAAAAAAGGGGGAACGGTTGTAGAGGAAGAGGAGGAAAAGAATTTCCCCAAGGAGGACGAGTTATATTTAGAAACATATTTGGAAGAAATGTCCTCGTTGGTACCTTTGAATGAAAGAGAGGAAAAATTAAAACAATATTTTCCGAAAGTTGTAGAGATTGCAAAAGAATTACATACTCCTGAATTTTTCATCGGCGATTTAATTCAGGAGGGAAATGTGGGACTGATGCTTGCACTGGAAAAAGAAGAGGCGGAAGAACAGGAAATTTTAGAGGGTATTCGTCAGATGATGCAACTGCTTGTGGAGGAGCAGGAGGAAGTGAAACATCAGGATAATAAAATGGTGGAGAAGGTAGTATTTTTGGACGAGAGTCTAAAAAATCTCACAGAAGATTTGAACAGAAAGCCGACTTTGGAAGAACTAGCAGACTATATGGAGATGACGGAAGAGGAAGTCAATGATATTTTGCGTCTGACAGGGGAAGAAGATGATGAGGAAGAGGAATAATAAAACAGGCTGTATAGAAAATCTGTATAGTACTACAACAAAAAACAATAGGAAAAAACTGTCACAGAATTGAAACTGAGGAAAAATTTGGGTATACTACTAGAGATTTAAAAAAAGGAGGAAAACAGATGAGAAAGAAAATCGTAAGTATTCTTTTGTGTATGGCTTTAGTGGGAACTATGGCAGCAGGCTGTGGAAAAAAGGAACCATCAAAAGACAAAACAGATGGTAAAAAAGAAATTACATTCATGATTCCTGACTGGGGAAATCCGGGGGAAGAACTTTTAAAAGAGTTTGAGGAAGAATCAGGAATTAAGGTAAATGTGGAAGAAGTAAGTTGGGACGACATTCGCGATAAAGTCTCCATTGCGGCAGCAGGTGGGGAAGCCGCTGCGGACGTAGTGGAAGTAGACTGGTCATGGGTTGGTGAGATGAACAGTGCGGGCTGGCTTGAACCGATTGAAATGAGCGAAGAAGATAAAAAGGACATGCCTACACTGGAGACATTTACAATAGATGATAAGGTATTGGCAGTTCCATATGCGAACGATTACCGAATCGCATATTATAATGAGGAACATTTCAAAAAGGCCGGAATTGAGAAAGCGCCGGAAACATGGGACGAAGTTTATGACGCATTAAAGAAATTGAAAGAGTCCGGAGTGACAAAATATCCGTTCACTCTTCCGGTAAATGCGGACGAATCGGCAACAACTTCAATGATTTGGCTTGCGTTTGCAAGAAATGGCGTAGCGTTTAACGAGGACGGAACATTAAATGAAGAAGCAGTGTTGGACGCATTGAAATTTGAACAAAAATTAGTAGATGAAGAATTGATTGATCCTGCGGCAAAAACATTTTCAGGTATGGACTGTTACCGCAAACTTACTTCAGGAGAGGCAAGTTTTATGGTCGGACCCACAAAATTTGTTGGAATCAGCAATAATCCTGAGGAGAGCAGCGTAGTCGGACAGATTAAACCGATTTTATTGCCGGGAAAAGAAGGAACTTCACAGGTGACAATGCCGCTTCCGGAAGCGATTGGAATTACTGCATTTTCTAAAAACAAAGAAGAAGCAAAAGAGTTTGTAAAATGGTATTCCTCTCCGGAAGTACAGAAAAAACTGTACGCACAAAACAGTTCCATTCCGACAAGAAACTCGGTTATCGAAGAATTAATCAATGACGGCACAATTAAAAATGCAGGAGCAATGCTTGATCAGGCGAAATTAATTAAATCTCCATTCCCTAAAGGAGTGCCGGACTACTATTCAGAAATGTCAAACACAATTTATAATAACGTAAACAAAATGGTTCTTGGAGAAATCTCTCCTGAGAAAGCGTTTGATACGATGGATAAGAAGATAAAAGAATTGGTAAAATAGTATGTTGAAAAGAAACAAGGAAAAATTACTGGCGTATGTTACTCTTACGCCAGTAATTCTTATTATGTGTACATTGGTGCTGTACCCGATTGTCATGACATTTTCCTACAGTCTTCACAAAATGAAACTGACGGCGCCGAATGATATTAAGTTAATTGGATTAGAAAACTACATATCTATATTGAAATCGGACACATTTTGGTACAGTCTGCAAAACACGCTGTTTCTGCTCGTGATTGTTATGGCTGTGACAACGGTATGTGGGTTTGCGGTAGCGCTTATTTTAAATGTGGATACGAAGATTTCGGGTATTTTGACTGCGATTGCCATTTTGCCGTGGGCGATGCCGCCGATTGTGAACGGAATTATCTGGAAGTTCGTTTTTCATTCGGGATATGGCTTTATGAACAAATTGCTTATTTCTCTAAAGTTGATAGACAAACCGATAGAGTGGCTGACGGACAGGTGGCTTTTACTTCTTGTCGTTGCGCTTGTTGTCGCATGGAGAAGTGTACCGTTCTGTGCAATCGTTACGGTTTCGGGGCTACGTGCTATACCGGAGGAATTATATGAGGCGGCAAAAATAGACGGGGCAGACAGAAAATCAAGATTTTTTCATATCACACTCCCCCTTGTGAAACCGTTTCTGATTATTGGAATGACATCGGCGTCCATAACTGCAATCAATATTTTTGATGAGATTGTGGCAATTTCGGGGTACAAAGATTTAGGCAAAAACTTGTTAATTGAGAACTATCTGACGACGTTTTCTTTTTTAGACTTTGGAAAAGGAAGTGCATTGACTTATATCATTATGCTTCTGTCGGCAATTCTCGGATTTTTCTATTTGAGAAGTCTGAATAAGGAGGTGGAATACTAATGAAAAGGCGCAAAAAAGTTTCCCTTCTCTATATTGCTGCGGTGATTCTTTTTCTTATTTTAACGTTGGGACCATTTGTGTGGGCGTTTATTGTGTCGGTAACTCCTGAGTATGAGATGTTTAAGAATACAGTGGGAATGCTGCCGAAAGAAATGACATGGAACAACTATGAAATGCTGTTTGATGTGAACAGTTCCCAGCATATCCGTCTCTTTACCGGACTGGCAAATTCAATGAAGGCGGTAGGCTGTACGATTTTATTCGGTGTACCGATTGCCCTTGTCAGTGGATATGTTTTGACAAGAATGGAATTTCCGGGGAAAAAGTTTATCCGAAACAGTCTGCTTATTACAATGGTCATTCCGATTTTTGCGACAATTATTCCGTTGTTCCGTATTTTTGTGGATAAAGGATTATTGAATAATACATTTTGGCTCAGTATGGTGTATGTGAGTTCGTTTCTTCCGATGAATGTGTGGCTGATATCGAATTATTTTGCCACAATTCCGAAAGAATTGGAGGAAGCGGCGAGGGTGGACGGCTGTGGGAGGATTCATACTTTTTTTAAAATCATTCTCCCAATATCCTACCCGGTTATCTTTTCATCAATTTTAATTATGTTTTTGAGTGGTTGGAGTCAATTTCAAATACCGCTTATTCTTGCTTCGTCGGCAGAGACAAAACCTGTCGCAATCGTGACATCGGAGTTTATGACGAAAGATATGGTGCAGTACGGAGTGACGGCGGCAGCCGGGCTTTTGGCAGTTATTCCTCCGGCGATAGTGGCACTGATTTTCAGGAAATTCCTCGTGGCAGGAATGACGAAAGGTTCAACAAAAGGATAAATATAAAAATGGAAGAAACCATTACGGCAGTCTTCCATTTTTTCTGCTTATTATGATATTTGTGATAAATTATTCTTCTTCCTCGTCTTTTTCTTCCCGAAAATTCTCAGGAAGGTAAATATGAACATCTTCTACACGGTTCTTGTCCAATGTTTCTACGACAAGACGGATACCTGAATCCGTAACGACTTCATCATGTAATTCAGGCAGTCGGTCCAACTGCTCAATGATAAATCCACCGAGGGAATCATAATCTTCAGAAGTCAAACCTAAATCTAAACGGTCGTTTAAATCGTCTAAGTTCATAGAACCTTCTACGATAAATTCATGCTCATTAATCTCTTTAAAGAACTCTTCTTCATTTTCGTCATATTCATCATGAATTTCACCGACAATCTCTTCGAGCAAATCTTCTAAAGTGATAAGACCTGCCGTCTCACCATACTCATCAAGTACGATAACGATATTCAGAGAAGCTTCTCTCATCTCTACGAGCAGTTCGGAAATACTCTTATACTCATACGTAAAGTATGCTTCACGGAGAATATCACGGACATGAAATTCTTTTCGGTTATCAAAAAGAAGTAAATCTTTCATGTTAATGGTTCCGATAACGTTGTCTGTCGTATTCTCATAGACAGGCAGTCGGGTAAATTTGTCCTCACGGAAGATTTCGATTAACTCTTCGTAAGTACTTTCCACATCGGCAAAGGTAACGTGTACTCTAGGTACCATAACATCTTTTGCCTTTGCGTCTCCCATATCGAACACGTTATAAATCATCTCTTTTTCTTCAGATTCGATGACACCGTCCTCGTGGCTGACATCTACGATTGTACGCAGTTCGCTCTCGGTCATGGAGTCATTCTTTGCATTAGGGTCTACTCTCAGAATAAATAAGATTACTTTTGATAAACTATTTACGATAAAAATAAATGGTGTAGCAATCTTCATAAGGAAACTGATAGGGTAGGCATAAACCAATGCAAGTTTTTCTGAATGGATTGTTGCCACCGTCTTTGGAGAAATCTCCCCAAATAAGAGAATTAACAGTGTAATAATACCTGTAGCAATAGCAACTGCCGAACCACCAAACACATAAGCAATACTTGTTGTGATGGAAGAGGCGGAAAGGTTTACAAGGTTGTTACCGATAAGAATGGCGCTTAACATCTTGCCGGAATCTTCGGTAATCCTAATAACCATCTTGGCACGCTTATTTCCTTCCTCTGCCAACGAACGCATTCGTATTCGGTTAACGGTAGTAAGCGATGTTTCTGCTGATGAAAAAAATGCAGAAAGCGCAAGTAAAATAATTAAAACAATACTTTGGGTGACGACACTCGAGTCCAATTGTTTTTCACTCCTTCTTAAATTAAAAATAAATAGTATTTTTAATATAACGTATTTTTTACGAATTTGCAAGAGTTCATTGAATTTAGAAGAGGATTAGTGTATCATGAAAAGAAATGTTTTGATAACAGATAGGGTATAAATAACAGGAGACAGGTATGGATAGAAAATTTTTAGATAGAGTAACAGAAATTATAGATAAAGAAAGAGTTTTTACAGATGAGCCGATGAGCAGACACACTACATTTCGCATCGGCGGACCGGCAGACTGTTTTGTCTGCCCTGAGACGGTTGATGAAGTACAGAAAGTTGTTCGTTTGTGCAATGAAATGGATATGCCGTTTTATCTGCTCGGAAACGGAAGCAATCTTTTGGTGGGAGATAAAGGTTTTCGAGGTGTGATTGTCCGCCTGTATAAGCAGATGGACAAAATCGAAGTGTCGGGAACTAAGATAAGAGCGCAGGCAGGCGCTTTGCTTGTGAAAGTGGCAAGTGAAGCGTGCAGGAACGGGCTGACGGGTCTTGAATTTGCCGGAGGAATCCCGGGAACCTTAGGCGGTGCGGTTGTGATGAACGCAGGTGCTTATGGCGGCGAGATGAAAAACGTTCTGGAAGAAGTGACCGTATTGACAAGAGAAGGAGAACTTCTCACGTTAAGTAAAGAAGAATTAGAGTTGGGATACAGGACAAGTATTGTTGGAAGAAGAGGTTACATTGCGTTGGAAGCTGTTTTACAGTTGGAAAAGAAAGATGCAAAAGAAATTAGAGAATATATGAATGAACTCAGAGAGAAGAGAACGACAAAACAACCGCTTGAATATGCCAGCGCGGGAAGTACATTCAAAAGACCGGAGGGGCATTTTGCGGGACAGTTGATTGAGCAGGCAGGACTTAGAGGTTTCCGTGTCGGAGATGCGCAGGTGTCCGAAAAGCATTGTGGTTTTCTTATTAACAGAGGGAATGCAACTGCAGAAGATGTGGTGGAATTAATGAGAGAGGTGACGGTAAAAGTGGAAGAAAAATTTGGTGTTACGCTTGAGCCGGAAGTGAAAAAACTGGGAGAATTTTAAGATGAGAGTAGTAATTGTAACGGGAATGTCGGGAGCAGGTAAAAGTACAGCATTAAAAGTTTTGGAAGATGTAGGATATTTTTGTGTAGATAATCTGCCGATTCCTCTGTTTCCTAAACTGTCGGAATTATTAAAAGTGCCGGGACCGGAGTTCAACAAAATTGCGCTGGGGCTTGATATCCGCGGGGGGCAGGAATTTTCGGAGTTGGAGGAGATGTTAAAAGAAATTTCCTGCGAGATTTTGTTTTTAGATGCAAGCGACTCGGTGTTGATTAAAAGATATAAGGAAACGAGGCGAAACCACCCGCTGACAGCACAGGGAAGCATCGGGGACGGTTTATTGCAGGAAAGAGAGATTCTTGAGCCGATTAAGAAGAGGGCAGACTACATTATTGACACGAGTCTTCTTCTGACAAGAGAGTTAAAACAGGCATTACAAAATATTTTTGTGAATAATCAGGAATACAAAAATTTATATCTCACCGTCGTATCTTTTGGGTTTAAATATGGTATTCCAAACGATACTGATTTAGTGTTCGATGTCCGCTTTTTGCCAAATCCGTATTATATAGACGAACTCCGCCCAAGAACAGGGAATGAAAAAGAAGTGCAGGATTATGTGATGAGTAATGGAAAAGCAGATATATTTCTACAGAAATTGAAAGATATGGTCGAATTTTTGATACCGAATTATATATCTGAAGGGAAACATCAGTTGGTTATCGGAATAGGCTGTACAGGAGGGAAACATCGTTCCGTTACTTTGGCAAATGCTTTATACGATTATTTTAAAGAGAAAAATCAGTATGGGGTGAGAATTGAGCATCGCGATATTGAAAAAGATGCTCTCAGAAAAATGTAAGTAGAGGTGGCAAATGTCGTTTTCGGGAGAAATTAAAGAGGAATTAGGCGGACAGATAAGCACGGCAAGACATTGTCAGATTGCGGAAATTTCTGCATTAATCAGCATGTGTGGCAGCGTCATGATTGACAGCAATAATCGTTATGCAATAAAAATACATACAGAAAATCTGATTGTTGCAAGAAAGTGCTTTACATTACTGGAAAAAACATTTAATATAAGAACTGAAATTTCCATACGAAAAAATCTCATCAGGCAGAGTGTTTCGTATTGGATTATTGTGAAAAAGCATGAAGAAGCAATAAAGGTGCTTCAGGCAACGAAGTTGATTAATAAAGATGGAGAAGTTTTTGAGGAACTTTCCATTGTAAAAAACGTAATTGTTCAACAGTATTGTTGTAAAAGAGCGTTTATCAGAGGTGCTTTTTTAGCATCGGGATCTATCAGTGACCCGGAGAAATCCTATCACTTTGAAATTGTCTGTGCCGTTCGTGCGAAAGCCGAGCAGTTGCAGAAGATAATGAATAGTTTTGGGATAGATGCAAAAGTGATACTTCGGAAGAAATCTTATGTTGTATACGTCAAGGAAGGTGCGCAGATTGCAGACCTTCTTAATATCATAGAAGCACACGTTGCATTGATGAAATTTGAAAACGTGCGTATCATAAAAGATATGCGTAACACGGTAAATAGAAAAGTAAACTGTGAAACAGCGAATATTAATAAAACTGTTTCCGCAGCGGTAAAACAAGTGGAAGATATTGTGTATATTCGCGACACAATCGGGTTGGAAAACCTGTCTGATGCCTTGCGAGATGTGGCATTGACAAGGTTGGAATATCCGGAAGCAACATTAAAGGAATTAGGGGATTTACTCACTACACCAATAGGAAAATCGGGAGTGAATCACCGTCTGAGGAAATTGGGCGAAATGGCCGATAAACTCAGAGAAAACAAGGAGGTACGTTATGATTAAGCAACCGGTGACGATTCAGGCAGAAGATGGTATTTGTGCAAGAGTGACAGCAAAGGCAGTTCAGGTGGCGAACGAATTTAAAAGTCAGGTCTTTATTGAAGTAGGAACAAAAAAAATTAATGCTAAAAGTATTATGGGTATGATGAGTCTTCAACTTTCAACAGGAGATGAATTAACAGTAGTTGCAGATGGCGATGATGAGACTATGGCAACGGAGAAGATGAAAGAACTTTTAGTATCAGGAAAATAGATAAAAAGATTGCGTCTCGACGCAATCTTTTTTGAAATATATGGAGGGTAACATGAAAAAGTTATTGTTTATTTATAACCCTAATGCAGGAAAAGGATTATTAAAACCAAGATTATCTGATATTTTTGATATTTTTGTGAAGGCGGGATACGAAGTGACTGTATATCCGACACAAAAATATAGAGACGGTTACAGAAAAGTGGCAGATTTTACGGGAGATTATGATTTGCTTGTATGCAGCGGTGGAGACGGAACGCTGGACGAAGTTGTGACAGGAATGATGCAGAGAGAAAATAAAATTCCAATCGGATATATTCCTACCGGGACGACGAATGATTTTGCCAAAAGTCTTCATATTCCGAGAGAACTGTTAAAAGCGGCTGACGTTGCGGTCAACGGAGAGATATTTTCATGTGATGTGGGACGTTTCAATAAAGATATCTTTGTTTATATTGCTGCATTTGGTCTGTTTACGGACGTTTCCTACCAGACAAAACAGGAAATAAAAAATGTTCTCGGTCATTTGGCATATGTTTTGGAGGGAACAAAGAGATTGTTTAATATACCGTCATATAATATTCGGGTGACTCACGATGGCGAAGTTATTGAAGATGAGTTTATTTTTGGTATGGTAACAAATTCCCGGTCAGTGGGCGGATTTAAAAATATGGTAGGGAAAAAGGTCGTGTTTGATGACGGGGAATTTGAGGCGACTTTGATAAAGAAACCGAAAAACCCACTGGAACTGCAGGGGATTATTCTTGCCCTTGTTTCGGAGCAGCAGGATTCAAAATATATGTATTCCTTCAAGACAAAAGAGGTTACATTTGAATCGCTGGAAGAAATCTCATGGACACTTGACGGAGAATTTGGGGGAGAGCATGATAAAGTAGTTATTAGAAATGCTCAAAAAGAGTTACAGATTATGGTAGATGCGGAATGTAAATCGTCATTGATGGAATATCCGCAGGAAAAAGAAGAGGAATAGAGGGAAAATTACAGATGGAAAAGAGAGAAAAGTTTTCTTCGAGATTAGGTTTTATTTTGATCTCGGCGGGGTGTGCAATCGGTTTGGGGAACGTGTGGAGGTTTCCATATATTACGGGACAGTATGGCGGCGGAGCATTTGTGCTGATTTATCTGTTCTTTCTGCTTGTGTTAGGTTTGCCGATTGTTATTATGGAGTTTGCGGTAGGAAGAGCCAGCCAAAAAAGTGTCGCCAAGTCTTATGAGGTGCTTGAACCGAAAGGAACGAAGTGGCATATACATAAATATTTTGCCATCGCAGGAAATTATTTGTTGATGATGTTCTATACAACCGTAGGCGGATGGATGGTAGCCTATTTTGTAAAGATGGCAAAAGGAGAATTTGCGGGAGCGGGTGCGGAAAAAATTTCGGAAATTTTTACGGCGTTGACTTCCAACAGAAATGAAATGTTATTTTGGATGTTGGTGATTTCTGTTATCGGTTTGATTGTATGCTCTTTAGGTTTAGAAAAAGGGGTGGAAAAGATTACGAAAGCAATGATGGTCAGTCTGTTTTTGATTATGATCGTTCTTGTTGTTCGCGCGGTGACATTGCCAAATGCGATGGAAGGTCTTTCATTCTATTTAAAACCGGACTTGAGTAAGATGAAAGAAGTTGGGATTGGAACAACCGTATTTGCGGCTATGGGACAGTCATTCTTTACGCTCAGTATCGGTATCGGCGCTTTGGCAATTTTCGGAAGTTACATTGGAAAAGAGAGAACACTTGCGGGAGAGGCAATAAGTGTTACACTGCTGGATACGTGTGTGGCGATAATGGCAGGATTAATTATTTTTCCGGCATGTTTTGCCTTCGGCATCAATCCGGGGGAAGGACCGGGACTTGTTTTCGTGACGCTGCCGAATGTATTTAATGAAATGGCAGGCGGGCGTTTGTGGGGAGCGTTGTTCTTCCTGTTTATGACGTTTGCGGCGCTATCCACAATTATTGCAGTATTTCAAAATGTTATTACCTGCGCAAGAGAATTGTGGGGGTGGTCTCTGAAGAAATCTACATGGATTAACGGAATTTTACTTATTGTTTTGGGAATCCCGTGCGTACTTGGAATGACGGACTGGGCGGGATTTACAGTCGCAGGAAAGAATATCATGGATTTGGAAGACTTTATTGTCAGCAATAACCTTCTTCCGCTCGGTTCACTGGTCTACCTGTTGTTCTGTGTGACAAGATACGGCTGGGGCTGGGATAATTTCTTAAAAGAAGCAAATGCCGGAACGGGATTGAAGTTTCCGAAAAATAAGGCAGTGAAATTTTATCTGACATTTATTTTGCCGGTTGTTGTGCTGTTTATCTTCGTTCAGGGATATTGGACGATGATGAAATAAGAAAAGAGTGGAAATCTTTTGGAATATTTATCATTACACTGCTTGCCTACATAGACAAGCATAAAAAATAACTGCCCCTGTTTTTGACCGAATGTGTGGGCAGTTATTTAGAACTCCAAGGTCAACCACTTGTGGCGGTTGTTCTCTCTTGTTATTATTATAAAATGGAAATAAGAAAAGTGCAATATATTTTCTTTTGTCTCAGAAAAAATAATGATTTCAAAATTTGTACTTGCATATTAGGAAAAGATGTTTTATAATATACAAGTATGAAAAACGGCTCCATGGTCAAGCGGTTAAGACGCTAGCCTCTCACGCTGGAATCAGGGGTTCGATTCCCCTTGGAGTCATTATACAAATGAGAAAGAAATGCCAAGCATCTGAATATTTTCAGGGGTTGGCATTTTTAGCATATAAAAACTGTCAAGTTCCTTGAAAAAGGGATTTGGGCAGTTTTTTGTTGTGCACAATTTTCCGATACAATAAAAAATATATTTTGTGAAAGCATACATAATCTTTTCTATTCTTTACAGTTCATTATATTTCCCCCTAATAGTAAAAGTATACAAAAAACAAAAGAAATTTTTAGTATAAAAGGGAGTAACATGTATAAAACAACGAAAAACATAAAAAGAAGATAAGAACATTGAAAAAATTATTAAAAACATACAAAATGAAAAGTAAAGAAAAGGAGGAATATTATGAAAAAGAACAGAAAACGAAGTAGAATTATGAGTTTGCTGCTTATATTCGCTTTATTACTTCAGCCGACAGTCAGTTTGGCAAAGGACGGAGAAGAAAGTGCGAAGAAAAATAACGGTGTTGTAATTGACGTACGTGATTTTGGTGCAGATCCAACCGGAGTCAACGATAGTGCTGAGGCAATTTGGAAAGCGTTAGAAGAAGCAAAAAAGGTATCAGACGGAGGAAAGAAAGAGGTTACATTGAACTTTCCAAAAGGAGAATACCATATTTACAAAGACAAGGCACAGAAAAGGGAGTATCATACCTCTAATACAAACAGTATTGAAAATCCGGTAAAAACAATCGGAATTTTAATCGAAGAGCAAAAGAACCTTACCATTGAGGGAAATGGTTCTTTATTTATGATGCACGGAAATATGATGGCTTTAGCGGTGGCAAAGTCAGAAAATATTACTTTGCATAATTTTTCGTGGGATTTTGCAGTTCCTACTGTATCTGAGATGACGGTTACAAATATGGGCGAAAGTGGAGGAAGAGATTACACAGATTTTTATATTCCGAATTGTTTCCCATATGAAATTCAAGGAAATACGATTCTTTGGAAGAGTGAAAACAGCCCGTATACAAATTACCCGTATTGGACGGAAAAAGGAATACATAATTCCTATGCAGTAGTTGCATACCAGCCTGATGATGAGATGACAAGAAATTATTATACTAATCAGGGACCGTTTCAAAATGCAATTAAAATTGAAAAGTTAGAAAATAATCAAGTGAGAGTTCACTATGCTGTAACACGTCCTGCCATGCAGGAAAAAGGAATGGTTTTTGAACTGGCAAGCAGTGCTGTAAGAGAAACGGCAGGTGCATTTACTTGGGAGAGTAAAAATGTCCGTGCAGAGAAAGTAAATGTTCATTTTATGCATGGATTTGGCTGGCTCATTCAGATGAGTGAAAATGTATATTACAAGGATTGCAATCTTATGCCAAGAGAAAATTCAGGACATTTGACAGTGAGTTATGCTGATGGTATTCATGCGTCAGGTGCTTCAGGAGAAATTGTAATTGAAAATTGTAATTTTGCCAATACACATGATGACCCGATTAATTTGCATGGAACGTTTACAAGGGTAGAGAAAAGAATAGATTCTCACACATTAGAGTTAAAGTATATTCACAATCAGCAGGGAGGATTTCCACAGTATCATGTAGGAGATAAGGTTCAGTTCTTTACAAGAGATTTGCTGTCTTCAACAGACGGAGAAAAACAGTATGAAGTAGCGGAGGTTATTTCCAATCCGGGTGAAAATGGAAACGATCTTCGTACAATGAAAATTAAATTTAAAGAAGATTTACCGGAAAATCTATCGGATAAAATTGGTGGTCAACCTAAATATGTGGCAGAAAATGTAACATATGCACCGAAAGTTACGATTAGAAATTGTACATTCAGAAATGTGCCTACAAGAGGTATACTTTGTACAACAAGAAAGGAAGTCATTATTGAAAACAATGTTTTCCACAATATGTCTATGGCAACCATTTTCCTTTCCAATGACTCAAATGACTGGTATGAGTCAGGACCTATCCGTGATATGAAAATCAGAAACAACACTTTTTATATAAAGGATATAGGAAGAACAAGCTGGGAATATGCACCTGCAATATATATTCACCCGGTAACAAAAGGAGGACAATTCCCTGATGCATCAAATCCGATTCATAAGAATATCAGTATTGAGGGAAATACATTCTATATGGACGAGGATACGGTGGTAAAAGCGGAAAGTGTAGAAAATCTGACATTTAAAAACAACAAAGTATTCCGTATGAATCCTGATGTAACAGTGGGAATTGCATTAGATAACAAAACCATTCAGGCAGGTCAGTCTGTACAGTTAAAAACAGATGCTAAAGGAAATACAAATAATAAGAAAGTAGACAATGTTTTTGAATTTACAAAATCAAAAAATGTTAAGATTGAAAACAATGTGTATGATGACGGATTGAAATTGTATGCAGTGGCGGAAGATGATGCAACAGAAAAGAATATTTCTATCAAAGGTGATGATATTAAAGTTATTCGTAATAAAAATCAAGCGCCTGTAGAACCGGTACGAAATATTTGTTATGCAAGCACCAATCCAGATGTTGCAACTGTAGATAAAAATGGGCAGATTTTAGGAATAAAACAAGGAAAAACAACTGTTTTTGCATACTATCGTTGGAACGATACGATTGTAAAATCAAATGAGATTGAAGTTACAGTTGGTGGAGAAGCGACCGAAACAGAAAAAATTGAAATAAAAGAAGAGGATAACAAAGAAGTAAAAGTAAATGAAAAAGTACAGTTCACACTGAAAAAGGGAAATGGAGCAACATGGTCTGTAACAGATTTCCTTACAGGTGGAGAAACAAACAGTGCAATTATTTCTTCCACAGGTGAATTGACTGCAAAAGCAAATGGTGTTGTTTGGGTAAATGCAGTAAAAGGAACAGCGAAAGATAGAAAAGCAGTTGTCATTTATGGTGGAGAAGTGAAAGCACTTAACGCTGATTTTGAGATTAAGCGTGAAGATAAGGCAAAATATAAATTGACAGACAATTCTATTGAAGTGACAATGCAGCCGGGTGATTTGTATACGAATACGAATACGGTGAAGAATTTATTCCTATACAATCCGAAGAATGTAGAGAAAAATAATCTTCGTGCAGTTGTAAAAGTAGAGGGATTACCAATAAAAGAAAATAATCAGTGGGATACAGCATCATTTATTTTATACCGTGATGATGATAACTATGTGACAGTAGGAAAGAAATCGCATTATAATGGAATTGCTACTGTAGAGGAGAAAAATGGCGCTGCACAGGAATATCATGGAAATGAGGCGGACAACAATGTAACTTCTGCATATTTGGGAATAACGAAAAAGAATGATAAAATTACACTTTCTTATCAAAAAGAAAATGGGGAATGGCAGACAGCAAAAGAATTTACAAATGCATCATTTGGAAATGACTATAAAATCGGTATGGCTTGTTGGGAATCAAATGCACGAGCAAAGAAAGTAACATTTTCCGATTTCCATGTGGGAAGTGCCGATACAGAGTTCAACAAGTTGTTAGAAGGAGAAGAAATCTCCGTTCAGCAGACAAAGACAGTACGTCCGACTGTTTCTGATGTGAAGACAAAAGTAGAAAACGGTAAAGCAAAAGTGGAATATAAATTTGCTGATACACAAGGTGCAAAAGAGGGTGAAACCGTATACAGATGGTATTGGAAAGAAGGAGAAGTAGAAAAGACAACTGTAACAAAAGAAAAAGAACTTTCTGTTGCAGGTAAAAAAGATATTTTCTGTCAGGTATATCCAAAAGACCAATACGGTATCGTAGGAATGCCAAGCGAAAAGGTGAAAGTAGCAGTTTCGCCTGAACAGACAGACGAATTGCAGGAAATTTCCGTAAACAATGGTATAGTATATAAACGTGGTGATAACAAAGAGCAGAATATACTTGTACCACAATCGTTAAAGAAAATAATGTTATCTTATGTTTCCGTAAATGATAGTGTGGGAAAAACACAGATATATATAAACGGAACAGAAGTTGCGGGAGAATTAAATAATACGGATACTCTTATTTTAGAGGTACAGGATAAAGATGAACTTCGGATTGTACGTGGAAAAAATACATATGTATTAACCGTACAGTTAAAAGGTGAAAGTGCAATTCAAGTTAATAAACTAAGTATGCCACAACTACAGTTTGAGCAGAACAAACCGATAGAAACAAAGAGTTTTTATATGAATGCAGATGGCAGTAAAGCAACATCTGACATTGTAGTAGAAACAGAGGGAAAAATCGGAAAAGTGGAAGTGCTTGCAGGAGAATACAGAACACCGTTGAATGTTTCAAATGAAGGGAACAGATACACAGCAAAAGCGGATTTCAGAAACGGTTTAAATAGTTTCTATGTTCGTGTTTATGCCGAAGACAATACAACATACGAGCAATATATTTTAAATGTGACTTATATGCCTTCAACTAAAATGCAGGTAAACGGTATTACATTGAATGGCAAAGGATTAACAAACTTTGATGCGGAAAAAGAAGAATATTTCTTTGCGTTGGACAAAAAAGAAAAGAACTTAAATGTAAAAGTAAATACAGATGCATCAGCAGTTAAAATTTCTTTAAATGGAGAGGTGAAAAATGGTACGGAAGCCACATTTAACAAATTAAAAGAGGGAGAAAATACACTTCTTATACAGTGTGTGGCAGGAGATAAACTATTTAAGAAAAATTATCGTGTAACCGTTTATAAACAGTTTGATGCAAATACAGGTATTCAGGAAGTTATTTTAGATGGAAAAAATATTACTTCTGATTTACTAAATGAAAAGAAAACAAGTGAGCAGTTTGTCGATAGTGATAAGACAACATTAAAAGTAACTGCTATTGACCCAGATGCGACGGTGGAGGTAAAACAGACAAGAGAAAAGGCAGCGAAAGGAAATGTTTTCGAGGGAGAACTTAATGTTTATGATGGACTGCAAAATGTAGACATTGTTGTAACAGCAGCAGATAGAAAAACAAAAGAAACATATCGTATCGAACTGAGAAAAGGTGCATACCTGTCAGATTTAGAGTGGGAGAGCGCCACAGTAGGTTACGGTACACAGGTAAATCGTGATAGAAATCATTTAGGCAGTACAATTCAGTTGGCGAATGAAAAGGGCGAACCGGTAGCATTTAAAAAAGGTTTGGGAACGCATGCGGAGTCTGTAATCGTGTATGACATTACAGGAAAAGGTTACAAGGCATTGGAAGGATTTGTTGGAATTGATTATTGTCAATACAATGCAGACGATGGAAAAGTACAGTTCTGTATTGAGATAGACGGTCAGATTGTATTTGACAGTGGTGAAATGGCACAGAAAACACCGATGAAAAAATTTGCTATAGAATTGCCTAAAAATGCGAAGAAAGTTACGCTTAAAGCATTAAAAGGTGAAAATAACTTTAATGACCATGCGGACTGGGCAGACGCCAAGTTTTTGGGAGAATTTCCGGAGAAAACATATACAATCACTGCAAATGCAAATGATGATAAAATGGGTGTTGTAGAAATTGTTCCTGAAAAGGAAGTTTATCAAATCGGAGAAGAAGTAAAAGTCATCGCAAATGTAAACGAAGGATATAAATTTACAGGTTGGCTAGAAAACAATGAGATTATCAGCACAGAAAAGGAATACACATTTACAGTAGATAAGGATAGAGAATTGACAGCACAGTTTGAAAAAGAAGAAAAACCTGTAGAACCGGATAAACCTGTAGTTCCAGAAAAACCGAATAAACCTGTAGCACCACAGATACCGCCTAAACCGGACAGACCAAATGAACAGAAACCTTCACAAAATGGCAATGCAGGACAGCCACAGAAACCGGTAAAAACGGGAGATGACAGTCAGAGTACATTAGCATTATTTGGCTTTGGCATTTCTGCAATTGCTTTAGCATATGTACTAGGAAGAAAGCGAAAATAAGCGTTTCTTTTGTTATGTAGTGGGAAAACGGAATTTAGGGTTTCCATTTTTAAAAATATGGGGTATAATTATCTTATTCTAAAAATAGAAAACAAACGGAGGAATGGAATTATGTTAGTATCAGCAAAAGATATGCTTCAGAAAGCAAAAGCAGGACACTACGCAGTAGGACAGTTTAATATCAACAACCTTGAATGGACAAAAGCAATCTTACTTACAGCACAGGAAAACAACTCACCGGTAATCTTAGGTGTTTCAGAAGGTGCTGGAAAATATATGGGTGGATACAAAACAATCGTTGGAATGGTAAACGGATTGTTAGAAGAATTAAACATCACAGTACCTGTAGCACTTCACCTAGACCACGGTAGTTATGAAGGTTGCTTAAAATGTATTGATGCAGGATTCTCATCAATCATGTTTGACGGTTCACACTACCCAATCGAAGAAAACGTTGCTAAAACAAAAGAATTAGTAGCAATCGTTAAAGAAAAAGGAATGTCTCTTGAAGCAGAAGTTGGTTCAATCGGCGGAGAAGAAGACGGAGTTGTAGGTGCAGGTGAATGTGCAGATCCTGCAGAATGTAAAATGGTAGCAGATTTAGGAATTGATTTCCTTGCAGCGGGTATCGGTAACATTCACGGTAAATATCCGGAAAACTGGCAGGGACTTAGTTTTGAAACATTAGATGCCATTCAGCAGTTGACAGGTGAACTTCCATTAGTTCTTCACGGAGGAACAGGAATCCCTGCTGATATGATTAAGAAAGCAATTGATTTAGGCGTATCTAAAATCAATGTAAACACAGAATGCCAGTTAGCATTTGCAGCAGCAACTCGTGAATATGTTGAAGCAGGAAAAGATTTAGAAGGTAAAGGATTTGACCCTCGTAAATTATTAGCGCCTGGTTTTGAAGCAATCAAAGCAACAGTAAAAGAAAAAATGGAGTTATTCGGTTCAGTAAACAGAGCATAAGAATAATACAAATGGGAAGAGATGTAGTTCGCACTGCATCTCTTTTTCTTAATATAAAGAAAATCTTGCAAAAAGAAAAAAAGTAGGGTATCGTATAAGTAAATTTGCGTATACGTTGGAGGAAGAGGAGAAATGAGAGAGTTCATTAATGTAGCAGAGATTTTTGGGGAAAATGTATTTAATGATACAGTTATGCAGGAGAGACTGCCAAAGAAGGTGTATAAAGACTTAAAGAAGACGATAGAAGATGGGAAAGAGTTGGATCTTGTGACTGCGGACGTCATTGCACATGAGATGAAAGAGTGGGCAATTGAAAAAGGGGCGACCCATTACACACACTGGTTTCAGCCTTTAACCGGAGTGACTGCGGAGAAGCACGATTCTTTCATTTCTGCACCGATGCCTAACGGGAAAGTTCTCATGAGTTTTTCGGGGAAAGAACTGATTAAAGGAGAGCCGGACGCATCTTCCTTTCCATCAGGCGGGCTTCGTGCAACATTTGAGGCGAGAGGATACACGGCGTGGGATTGTACGTCACCGGCATTTGTCCGTCAGGACGCAGGTGGGGCAACTCTCTGTATTCCGACAGCATTCTGCTCCTACACAGGAGAGGCTCTTGACCAGAAAACCCCATTGCTTCGTTCTATGGAGGCGTTAAATAAGCAGACGCTGCGTTTACTTCGTTTATTTGGAAATACGACGGCAAAGAGAGTTATTGCTTCCGTTGGTCCGGAACAGGAATATTTCTTAGTTGACAGAGAAAAATATTTAAAAAGAAAAGATTTAGTGTTCACGGGAAGAACATTGTTTGGTGCGATGCCGCCGAAAGGGCAGGAGTTGGACGACCATTACTTTGGAAGTATTCGGGAAAGAATTGCCGCATACATGAAAGATGTCAACGAAGAACTATGGAAACTGGGTGTGTCCGCGAAGACACAGCACAACGAGGCTGCGCCTGCACAGCATGAACTTGCACCGATTTATGCACAGTGTAATGTGGCGGTGGACCACAACCAGTTAATTATGGAAGTGTTGAAGAAAGTGGCTGCAAGACACGATTTACATTGCCTTCTCCATGAAAAGCCGTTCGCGGGGGTAAATGGTTCGGGTAAACACAATAACTGGTCACTGACAACCGACGACGGAAAGAACTTATTAGAACCGGGAAAAACTCCTCACGAAAATATTCAGTTCCTCTTCATTTTGATGTGCGTGTTAAAGGCGGTGGATACGTATGCGGAGTTGCTTAGAGAATCGGCGGCAGACCCTGGAAATGACCATCGTTTAGGGGCGGCGGAAGCGCCGCCTGCGATTATTTCTGTATTTTTGGGTGAGCAGCTGGAGGACGTGTTAGAGCAACTTGTATCTACAGGTTCGGCAACACACAGTTTGAAATCGGGGAAATTAGAGACAGGTGTGCGCACTCTTCCAAACCTTGCAAAAGACGCAACGGACAGAAACAGAACTTCCCCGTTTGCTTTTACAAACAATAAATTTGAATTCCGTATGGTTGGTTCAAGAGATTCAGTTGCAGCACCGAACGTTGTAATCAATACAATTGTGGCAGATGCTTTTTCAGATGCCTGTGACATTTTGGAAAAGGCGGAAGATTTCGACCTGGCAGTACACGATTTGATTAAAGAATATGCGATTAAGCATCAGCGAATTGTATTTAACGGAAACGGCTACTCCGAGGAATGGGTGGAAGAGGCAAAAAGAAGAGGGCTTCCAAACTTAAAATCCATGGTGGAATCCATTGATGCGATGGTTTCGGACAAGGCTGTAAAACTATTTGAGAAATTCAATGTATTTACAAAAGCGGAACTGGAATCTCGTGCGGAAATCCAGTATGAAACATATGCGAAAGCCATTAATATTGAAGCAAGAGCCATGATTGACATTGCGAGCAAGCATATTCTTCCTGCTGTTGTGAAGTATACAAAACAGTTGGCAGATACGGTTATTGCAGTAAAAGAGGCGGGAGCCGATGCGGAAGTACAGTCTGAAATTTTAAATGAAGTTTCAAGACTGTTAAAAGAAGCGAAAGAGGCTCTTGTAAAATTAGGTGAAGTGACAAATCAGGCAGCGGAAAAGGAAGAGGGAAAAGAGCAGGCATTCTGGTTCTATGAGGAAGTGTCTCCGGCAATGCAGGCGCTTCGAGATCCTGTGGATAAGTTGGAAATGATAGTTGCAAAAGAAGTTTGGCCAATGCCTTCATATGGTGACTTAATGTTTGAAGTATAAAAAGAAAGTGAGTTAGAGAATGTACCGCAATAAGTTTTTAAGCAGTCTTCGGGAAGCGCTCGAAGGAAACATGAGTGAACAGGCAGTAAAAGAAAATCTACAGTACTATAAGACATATATTGAAGATGAAGTGAAAAAGGGAAGAACGGAAAAAGAAGTTGTGGAAGAACTGGGAGATCCGTGGATAATTGCCAAAACTTTAATTGAATCTCCGGGCGGAGAGCAGACTTATGAGGAAGCAGAGGAGGACAATGTCAGCCGGTACGAAGACCGGAGACAGAACGTGCATATTTTGGGCTTGGACACATGGTGGAAGAAAGCGGCGCTGATTCTTGCTATTGTGGGCATTATTTTTGGAATAGGGACACTTTTAGTTGGTGTAGTGCGAATTGTATTGCCTATACTTATACCGTTTTTGGCGATTATGTTTTTGATTAAATTCTTTCATAAGAAATAAAAAATGACAGGTCATATCTCGACGATATGACCTGTCATTTTTTCATAGCACATTATACTCACATATTGTAAAAGACCGATAGGGGAGCTATCGGTCTTTCGAGGGGAGTATAAATAATTAATAAGGGGTTGTAGAAATAATTTCTACATGGGTTAGTATAATATAAAATGGTAAAAAAAGCAAGAAAAACTTAAAAAAAAGTTAAGGTTCTTATTTTTACATAATGAATAGAAAGAGCGATGACGAGCCATAATATTTTTGTAATCAAAGTACAGCGTGATTTACAGGTATGAACTTTGAGAAACAAAAAGATGAGGAGGAAGTAAAAATGGCAAAAACAAATGGAACAAACAACAAAACAAGAAACGCATATTCATCAGAGGCAGATTATCAGAGCAAGAAAAACAAGACTTCAAACAAGAACACAAATGCATCTAAAAACAAAATGAATAACGCAGAATCAAACGAGTATAACAACAACTAATCTGCAGATGGGGACGCAATAAAAATGTTGCGTCCCCATTTGACATATGCGGTAATTTCAAATAATATAGAAAGCAGATAACATTGGAGGTACATATGGAAAGAATAGAATTAATAGCCCCTTGCCATTTCGGATTAGAGTCCGTGTTAAAAAGAGAAGTGCAGGATTTGGGGTATGAAATATCAGTTGTGGAAGACGGAAGAGTTTCCTTTTATGGCGATGTGGAAGCCATTTGCCGTGCAAATATTTTCTTGAGAACGGCGGAGAGAGTTTTATTAAAAGTAGGTTCATTTAAGGCAACTACATTTGATGAGTTATTTGAAAAAACAAAACAGATTGCGTGGGAAAAATATATTGCGAAGGACGGCAAATTTTGGGTGACAAAAGCGGCGTCAGTTAAGAGCAAACTGTTTAGTCCTTCAGACATTCAATCTATTATGAAAAAAGCGATGGTAAACCGTCTGAAAGAGCATTACGATGCAGAGTGGTTTGAGGAAAGCGGAGCGTCTTACCCGGTACGTGTTTTTATTAAGAAAGACATTGTGACGGTGGGAATTGACACATCAGGCGTTTCTTTGCATAAGAGAGGATACAGACAGTTATCGAGCAAAGCGCCTATTACGGAAACGCTGGCGGCAGCGCTCATTATGCTCACACCGTGGAAAAAAGACCGAATTCTCGTTGACCCATTTTGCGGCAGCGGTACATTTCCGATTGAAGCGGCAATGATTGCGGCAAATATTGCGCCGGGCATGAATCGTTCCTTTACGGCGGAAGAATGGACGAATTTTATTCCAAAGAAGGAGTGGTACAACGCTGTTAATGAAGCGAATGATTTAGTAAATGATGACATTGAGGTTGATATTCAGGGATATGACATTGATAAATCCGTTATTAAGGCGGCAAGAGAAAACGCGAGGGAAGCCGGCGTGGAACATCTGATACATTTTCAGGAGAGAGCAGTTAAAGATTTGCGTCACCCGAAAAAATACGGTTTCATTATTACAAACCCACCGTACGGGGAAAGACTGGAAGAAAAGAAAGATTTGCCAAAACTGTACGGGGAATTCGGGGAAAGTTTTAAACTGTTAGACAGTTGGTCTGCGTACATGATTACAAGTTATGAAGATACAGAAAAATATTTTGGGCGTAAAGCCGACAAGAACAGAAAAATTTATAATGGAATGTTAAAAACATATTTCTATCAGTTCTTAGGACCAAAACCACCGAGAAAACAAAGGGAGGATACAAATGAGTAATAAAATTTTATTTGCCACGGGAAATGAAAATAAGATGAAAGAAATCCGCATGATTCTGTCGGACTTGGGAATGCCGATTCAGTCGATGAAAGAGGCCGGAATTGATGTTGACATCGTGGAAGATGGAAGTACATTTGAGGAAAATGCGATTATCAAAGCAACTGCGATTGCAAAAATGACGGGAGATATTGTACTGGCAGACGATTCGGGATTGGAAATTGATTATCTGAATAAAGAGCCGGGAATTTATTCGGCGCGATATGCGGGAGTAGACACTTCTTATGACATTAAAAATCGTATGCTGTTAGACCGCTTGGAGGGTGTTCCTGATGAAAAGCGCACCGCACGTTTCGTATGCGTTATTGCCTGTGCATTTCCTGATGGAACCGTGGAGACGGCAAGAGGAACAATTGAAGGAATTATAGGTCATGAGATAGCGGGGGAAAACGGTTTTGGCTATGATCCTATTTTCTATCTTCCGGAATATCAATGTACTACAGCGGAATTAGAACCGGAGAAAAAGAATGAATTAAGTCACAGAGGAAAAGCGCTTCGCGCCATGCGTGCGATTATGGAAAAAAAGTTGGGATAGTAAAATGAGAGTTTTGATTGTAAGTGATACGCACAGATTACATAAAAATTTGGATATTGCGTTAGAGCAGGCGGGGAAAATTGATTTGCTTCTACATATGGGAGATGTGGAAGGCGGCGAAGATTATATTGAAGCCGTTGCAGGCTGCCCGGTACGGATTGTTGCGGGAAACAATGATTTCTTTTCGCAGTTGAATAGGGAAGAAGAAGTTCAACTGGGAAATCATCGCATTTTCATGACGCACGGACATTACTATTATGTATCCGTTGGAATGGAAAGAATTAAGGAAGAAGGACTGTCAAGAGGAGCGGACATTGTCATGTTCGGGCATACACACAGGCCATATCTTGATATAGGAGAAAAGATTACCGTACTGAATCCGGGAAGTCTTTCTTATCCACGCCAGGAGGGGCGTCGGGCAAGTTACATGATTATGGAAATCCATGAGGACGATTCCGTGGAATATGAACTGCATTATATTTAAAGCAGAGTGCATATATCAGAACCGGCGCCGTTGAAAAACAGGTGGCTTTCAGGTGCCGGTTTTAGTGATAAAAAAGCGAAAATAAAAAAATGTAAAAAAAATAAAAAAAGTTGTTGACATTTCTTATACGAGCATATATAATAACCATTGTGTCACGGAGATGACAACAAAAAACTTCACATCGGGGTGTGGCTCAGCTTGGCTAGAGCGCCTGGTTTGGGACCAGGAGGTCGCA
>ERZ773204.393-NODE-393-length-37087-cov-9.709332_pt1 | contig 37087 bp, 34 predicted proteins | sample MGYA00581007_ERZ773204 | MGnify/ENA primary metagenome ERZ773204 (study PRJEB29015, sample SAMEA2737757) | human gut metagenome | biome: human gut; feature: human-associated habitat; material: faeces | place: China | collected 2012 ... | reverse complement strand
CAATCCGCCACTTCCCCTCTACACCCCGCATTTCAACAAATCGTCAACAAATCACAATTTATTATAAAATATATACATATATCAATCCCTATATGCCTCTTTTAAATGCCTGTCTTACATCCTATGCATCTCTTTTTAAAAGCCTGTATTAATGCTCTCAGGATATAACATGACAATTATCTCAAAACAGTTATTTTCACTCTTAATCCTTACATCTCCATCGTATTTTTCAGCTATCCTTTTAACACTTAATAAACCTATCCCATGATTTTTATCATCCTGCCTGGTCGTTAAAAGTTCTCCCTTATCCCCTTCAATAAGCCTGCCTTCAAAACGATTTGAGAATTTAATATAAAATATATCTTTATTGTATTTTGCTTCTACTGTTATCCTTCTTTCTGCCTCATCAAGTTCTTTTACAGCCCTTATTGAATTATCAAAAAGATTGCCAGCAAGTGCTGCCATATCTGTTGGTTCAATATTAATATTTTCCGGAATAATTATCTTAATATCCGTTTCAATTCCAAGCTTTTTACATTGTTCAAGCTTCTTATTAATTATCGCATCAAATTCAAAATTTCCTGTATCATAGACTACGGGATAATCATTGTCTGTTTCCTCATCCTGTGACATATGTGCATTTAAACCATCAAGATATTCTTTCATCTTATTATATTCTCCCTGATTATAAAGCCCTATAAGGACACTTATGTGATTTTTTAAATCATGTCCTAACGTTTTTACATTATCACTATCATTTCTCAATGTTTCAAGCTGCTGCCTGTATGATGTATTCTGCTGTATTAAACTTTCATTTTCCTGTTTTAAATGCCTGATTTCAATTAGTTTTGGCAGACTGAATATTACAAGTGTTATAAAGTATGACGCAATATATATCTGCCATAATAATACACTTGCAGGAGTAACGCTGTTAATTATTCCAAAAATCAATGACGGAACAGACCACATTATCAGCACTGCCTTTAAACACTCTTTTAATACAAGCTCATAACTGCTGCAAAGTATAAATATCCCAATGCCTGTCATTATACATAAAAGACTCCTGTTATAACCTGTTATCATTACATTTAATACGAACATAACAAATATTATATCTGTTATGACAGCTCTGAATATCCCCTGATTCTTTTTACCCAGAAGCATTTTAAGTCCCACATTAGTTACATAACAGCCAAATATTGCTGATATTATATATATAACATTTAAAATAGCGTCGACAAACATCTGTCCCTTACTTCATCCCTTCTGTTCCTGCTTATAGGAAGCTCTTCTCCATTTAACATGATAAGTACATTGTTGTGAAAACTCTGTACCTGATTAAGATTAACAAGATATGAGCGGTGTATAAATACAAAATCATCCGCACACAGTCTGTTATATACCTCTTCTATACCGCCATAAAATTCAAAGGTTTCTTTCTCCGTATGTACATATACCTTTCTTTTTATGACTTCAAAATATATGATATTTCTTATCTGTATTCTATATACAATTCCTTTATTATTAAATGAAAATGTTCTGCTTCCATTACTTATACAGCTATATGCCTTTTTCATAACCTCTAATACTTCCTGGGATTTTACAGGCTTAATCAGAAAATCCATCGGCTGTAATTTAAAAAGCTTCATAGCATAACGGCTCTCAGAGGATACATAGACAAGCTGTGTAACATTGTCTTCAAGCTTATTTCTTATAAGCCTTCCAACATCTATCCCATCAATCTCAGGCATCATAATATCCATAAATATAATATCAAACTGTTTTCCATCCAAAAGCTCATTACACAGCGTCTTTGCCTTGACATATTCTTTTATTTCTATCTCCTCATTAAAGAACTTTTCAGTTCCATATATCTCATATTTTAACTCATCTATAAAGCTCTGTTCATCATCACAGATTGCTATATTAATCAAGCCGTTCCCTCATTTCTGCATTAAATTCATACTAATGATATTTATTAATCGAGTATATTCTTCCGTCTCATTATAAATATATCCGCAATCACACATACAATAATTAATATAATATCATAAAATACTATACTTTTCACATCAAATCCGCTGTCCATAAAATATGAAAATCTCTGAACCATACAGCCGCCTGCCGGCAGCCACATCGTCTTATAAAATACAGAAAAAATATATATTCCGATTGAAACCACAAACGCTGCAATCTCATTTACTGCAAGTGAAATCATAATCTGTATCTGTGCAACAGCAATTGCACTAAGACATGGAAGCATTACCATAATTAAAATCACATTAAATCCGGTTATATTAAGGTCTGCCCTGTCTATTCCCATAATACTTTTACAGGTCTGTATACCAAGTGTAACTTCTTTATTGCTAAAAATCCAACCTGTAAAGGCAGTTATTATATATACGAAGGCTATAGCTAACATGTTACATATAAGTTTGCTTAATATCCACGCCGGACGTGATTTTGTCCGTACAATTGTTGTATAATTTCCATTTTTAAATAAAAACTTACCTGTCATAAAAGACAAAATAACTGCCATTCCTATAAACATCACAGGAATTTCGATTTTTGTATTGCTGTTTAACTCACGCTTTGTAATCTTATCCATTCCCCTGAACATATAGAGCTGATAATCTGCTATTCCTGCCCCCTTATAATTATCATATTCCGAGAAATCAATATCAGGATAAGCATCTTTTAGCTCTTGTCTGCTCTCAATAAACTTCATATTTTCATAATTATTATGCACTTTACCTTTAAAGTACATACAGCCTATAACAGCAAGCACAACAGTAAATATAAACATAAGGTAATTACATCTGATTGTATTTTTAAAATCATATTTAAAAAGTCTAATATATCTTTTCACACTACTCCCCATTTCCACATACGCATTTTATATAAAGTTTTTCTTTCTGGTAATTATTCCTGATATTACAAACATTACCGCTATTATAACTAACTGGCAGGTTAATACATGTACTAACCTGTCAGGATATATAAGCTCTCTGTAATACTCATGCTCAAAAAGCTTAATACCCGTAAAATCACACAGCTTATATACCCATGCTATTCCGAGTTTTCTTATAAATGCAAGCGGCATACATATGCAGAATGTCACAAGAACACCAATATATTTTTTATTAAATATCCACCATAATATATTAGTAAAAGTCACAAATATAAATACCCACAATGAATTGATTACTATTGCCGCAATCACAGCCGGTATAAATCTGAAATTATCAGCGATTGAAGGATTCCACACATCGGCTGCAATGTACAGATACGGACACTGTATAACCTGCCCGTCACGCTCTATGTATTCTGGCCATGATAATCTGCCATTTAGCATATATGCCATGCAAAATGATATAAACATTGATATTATTATAGTAACAATACTTAATACCAAAAGCAGTCTCTCCTGCCTGAGCCACAACTTAAAACGGCTGTTCATTCTTATTATACATATATTCCTTGATATTTCATCATGCATTGCTCCCCATATACTAATCATAATTATTGGAAAGAAGCCGATTATCAGCATTTTATATACACCCCATACAAATATTCCATCATAGGCACAGCTATCAATTCCATTACCATGTATTCCTTCACGGTTAAACATAAATAAATCGACTGCAATTACAGATATAATAACAAATGCAAAATATATATTAAGTCTTTTCTTATCAATAAGCATATCTACTCCATTTCTATTGATATCCATCTTATATAAAATCCTACTGCTCATTTTTTAGCAGAAGAGCTATTTGTAAAAGTTCTTCCCTGGTAAAAAATATCTTGCAAGAATCTCTATAAGTGTTATCACCATTATAAATATCAGGACATCCTCAATAATTCTTTGTGAATTTAAAAGCTCTGAATAATACATGCCCCCCTCCGGCTTGTAATGATACAGATTATTATATTTTGTCATTCTTGATGGAATAACCCCCATTATAATTACTGATAACACTGATATTATCTGGTTATCTGTTATCCAGTATATAAACTGTGCAAGCAATAATTTTATAAATAAATCCGTTGTATTTATAAAGATTGACATTATAAGCATTAATAAAATATTAGTATCAGGGACATTCATTCCCAGCAGCATAAATTCCCCTCTAATTATGCTGTAATATGAAACAAGCTGTGTGTTTCCCGTCTTAATTAATACTGTAACTGCTGATATAAACATCATAATCAGAACAGACGTTAATGCTATCATAAATGCACGTATCATTCCCCTATTCCAAAGCTTAAGTCTGTCTGTCATATGAGTTATATATACCGGAGTAAAATCTTGCCGCATATTATATAATATTCCATAAATAAGCACCAGCGGAACAACCATAGACCTTACAAAACCTGAAGCTGAATATACAAAGACACCGTCCCATATACCCGCTTCAAAGCCATTCATATATGCCGTCCTTACCCATGAAAGGTTCTGAAATACACACAAAACAGCAATAATTATATACATAATCTGATAAACATACCTTTTTTTCATACGCTACTCCTCATTCCGCAGGCATTTCTAATGCCGGAGGAATCGCGGGCCAAATATCAGATTTGGCTCTGCGATAAAGGCTACTTTGTGACGCCTGCGGCACAAATAGCCGTGTGACAAAATCAGCACATCAGTGTGATTTTTCACACTACTCCTGACGTCCAATAAGCTTGCCTTCGGACATTATATATATTTCATCAGAAAGATAATTAAGCTCGTCTGCATCATGGCATGCCAGAATTATTAATGCTCCCCTTTCCTTATTTTCCTGTAAGATTGTTCTTACAACCTCTTTTCCTGCCTCATCAAGAGCATTTACCGGTTCATCTAATATAATAAGGTCAGGCTCTTCCATAATTGCACATGCTATTCCTAACTTCTGCTTCATACCTAATGAGTATTTCTTAAATGTTCTTTTATCATCAGGGTCTAATCCCACCTTCTTTATGGCATCCCTTATCTTGTCATCTCCTATTTTTTTCTGTATATCTGCTATCATCTTAAGGTTTTTAAAACCTGTATAGCTGTTAATAAATGCCGGATATTCTATTAGAAGTCCTATACTTGGCGGAAATGATATATCCTTTCCTATTGCCTGTTCATCAATCTTTACACAGCCGCTCGTCGGAAGAATCAGCCCGCTTATCGCTCTCATAAGCATTGTCTTACCACAGCCGTTATGTCCCCTTAAACCATATACCTTACCACTCTCCATATTAAGTGAAATGTCACTTAATACTGTTGCGCCTTTAATTGTCTTTGTATAATTTTCTATTTCTACTCTCATATCCAATACCCTCTAAATACATTTATTTACTGTCAATTGTTATATTCATCTTCTGATAATTACCCATTTTAAAGTTTTCTATTGCGCATTTTGTATATTTTATTTTTGAAATATATGCACACTTTACTTCTCTTTTTTCATGCGGCTTAATATCAACTGTTGCCATTTTACCATCTGTATTGCCATTTAGTACGGATGAATAATATATATGCTTGGAAAATGCATTTGAATATATGCCGTCTGTAAGTGATATTCCTGTTGTCATATTAAATTTCTGATCTTCCTGTGTAGTATTTTCCACTTCAGCATCAAGCACGATTATGTAATAATCATCATCCGGCTGCTTAGAGGCAAACGCATAATTTTTATGTTCTTCAATAAATTTTTCTTCACTTACAATATTATTTTCTTCAAGATATTCTGCCCACTCAGAACTGCTATACTGCTTACAGCTCTTCACATAAATATTATTAGTATCATTTTTAATGCCTTCTGACCGGCTCACAATATTAATCTTTGTCGATGGAAATATACCTGAATTGATATATATAATTCTTCCTGTTACAAGTACGGCAATTATAAATATAGCCAGCACTGCAATTATCTTTTTTATATTTTTATTTTTCCCCAAAATATTATTATCTACATTCCCCATAATTAAATCACATCCTTCTTTGACCTTATTAAAAAGCTTAATGCCGCCGCTGTTAATATTATAAGCTGTATTACAATTGCCACTACTCCGTCTTTATAAAAATATGTAAGCTTAGATGCCCATAAAAGTGAACTGTGTCCCATATTTGTACAATAAGTAAATATTACATGTAATGAAAAATACATAATAAATGGTACTAACAGAATTACAAATATGTTATCTACAAAGTATACAAAAGTCATGCATAGACAATTAAACAGTCCTGCCACTATAAATGAAAACGCAAAATAAATGATAAGATATATTACCGGATGTGTATAAAATAAATCAGCAAATACGTTTTCAGTTCCTACAGGAAAATAATGTGTCGAATATATCGGTGTTCCCCACGGAAGCACACACATGCACATTAACAGATTAAAAAATACAGGCACTACAGCCACGGTTCCCCCACTTACGAATGCTGTAATAAGCTTTGCAAGATAATAGCTGCTCTTCTTAACCCTTGCTGTTATCTGATTGACCAGACCGCTCTTTACATCTGTTAAATATGTAGCTCCATAAGGAATAGCTGCGAGCACCGGAACAATTACGGCAAACAGATATGAAAATACATTATTTGCTGCCTTAGTTCCCATCCATATATACAGCGACACGTCCATAAGATTGATTTTGGAAGTTGCCATAACTCCATAATCTGTGCCGTTAAGATATTCATAATCCCACAGCTTTGCTATATCCATTGCGTTAGACGTAAAAAATACCCCTGCTGCCATAATGCAGCCTGCAAGCAGCACGCAGTAAAATAATTTATTGCAGAACGCTCTCCTTAACTCTATTTTTAAAATTGATTTCACTTTATCAGCTCCTTTTTATATATTATTCCGTAACTCTATTTTCGGGATATAGATATATTCCTTTATTTTTTATCTCATATACTGCAAAAATTGAAAATGATATGACCATAAGCATTATCAGTGATATGTTTATTATTTTCTTTTTTGTAATCTTCATGTTAGTTCACCTTTTACCTGATTATGATGTATTATATCTATTCTGCATCTGGAAACAGCATTATTCTGAATGACCTTGCTGAATATCTTACAGAACCATTTGATTTTTCTCTTACAAGTCCATCTTCTCCATATGCCAGTTTTTCTGAACCAATCCAATCTTTATCAATTACAAAATAATCATAATATGTCCTTATTGAATTTTCCGGAATCAGAAATAAACTGCCTTTGTTATCTTCTGGAACCTCACCTTCATCATATGGAAACAGCTCTATTTCCTTTGAATTATCATCGTATACAGATTTAAAAAACGTATAATCCTGCTCCAAATTATATGCTTTATAATGCATATTGGTATCTGCCACAGTTTCAAAACAATAATTGTCCTTTATAATTCCTAACATTTTACCATCATATTCATAATAAATATCTTCATCTGTTGTATTTTTAATTTCAACTGTTAATTTGATACATTTTTTATCATCGTCAAGAGCTTCTCCCTTATAATCATTATATATATCTACTCTTTCCACATTTATAACCGGATATATTGTTCTACTTGGATATTTGTATGTTTTTTTACCTTTTTCATCTACTGATATTAACCCATATGAAAAACTTGTATTTCTGTATTTTAAATCCTGACATATATTTTTCACAAAGAACTTTTTATATATATCCTTAGAAAAATCACTTGAATAATACTTAAGGATTGTTTCTAACTGCTCATCATCATTACCTGCTGCCTTTATCGTTGCATCCGACACTGTCATATCCTGCTGTGGCAGTGCATTTTCAACTTTTCCTTTATTTTTTATCTCATATACTGTGAAAATTGAAAATGATATAACCATCAGTATTATCAGTGATATATTTATTATTTCCTTTTTTGTAATCTTCATATTAGTTCACCTTCTACCTGATTGTGATATATTATATCTATTCTGCATTTGGAAACAGCATTATTCTGAATGACCTTGTAAGATAGTTGACGCTTCCATTCATTCTTTCTCTTGTTAATCCATCATCACCATATGCAAGTTTTCCGGTCTCTATCCATTCTTTAGGAATCTTATAATATTCATAATAGGTTTTGCTTGAATTAGCTGCCAATAAAAATTTAGGTCCTGGCACCTCATCCGGTGTCTCTTCATAAGGAAACATTCCTATAAAATTATTACTTTCATCATAATATGCTTTATAAAATATATAGTCATCCTTATCTTTAAAATCTCTATAATGATTTTTTTCCGTTGATTGTTCTGAATATGTATAATTGTCTTTAATAATTCCTACCGGCATATAATATATAACATATATTGCATCTTTATCTGTATCATTGGTTACTGTAACCGATAATCGGATACATGTCATTTCTTCATCTTCAATTGTTTCTCCCTTAAATTCATTAAATGTATCCACTTTATCAACTCTTATTAATGGATAATATTCAAATGACGGAATATCATATATTCTTTTTCCATTTTCATCTACAGTATATCCACCTCCACTATTTGAAACATCTTTATATCTTATATTTTCACCTATATTTTTAACAAAAAATTTTTCAAATACTTCTTTCTTTAAATTATTATTATAATATTTAAATATACTATCCAGCTCCTTCTCATCATCCCCCTGTGCATCAAGCACCTCCTGTGGCACTGTACTCTCCTGCTGTAGCTGTGCTTTTTCAACCTTGCCTTTATTTTTTATTTCATATACTGCAAAAATTGAAAATGATATGACCATAAGCATTATCAGTGATATGTTTATTATTTTCTTTTTTATAATCTTCATATTAGTTTACCTTTTATTAATTATAAGCTTTTATATCTTTGAATCTTCATGATATATATATTAAAAATGCACTTACTGAATATCTTACTTCTCCATTTGCTCTCTGTTTTAATGCTCCTTCATTTCCATATGCAAGCTTTTCATCTCCTATCCAATCTTTATCAATCTTATAATATTCATAATATATTACAGATGAATGTGGTGATATTTTTACTGAATTTGTTATATCATCATATTCTTCACATGGTAGTATTCCTATTATATTTTCTGTTCCATTATTTGAATTGTCATTTGTATATCTTTTATAAAATGTGCAATTATCATTAGGTTCAACCAAAGTATAATGATTCTCTACCTCAAAATCTTTAAACGAATAATTATCTCTTGTTATACCAATAGCATACGATGGGAAACCACAGTACATATCTTCATCTGTTGTATTTTTCAACTCTATTGTCAATTTTATACAACTTTTACCATCTTCCACCGCCACTTCTTTATATGTATCCTGTATATCATAGCTTTTAATATTAATTACCGGATATATTGACTGCATCGTATATTCATACTTGGTAATTCCATTCTCTTGCGATATAACTAATCCATGCGGAAAACTATCAGACCTGTATTTTAAATCCTCCCCCTTATTTTTCACAAAATATTTCTCAAATATTTCTTTTTTTAAATCATATTTGTAATATTGAAATATTTTTTCTAACTGCTTATCATCGTTACCATCCTCTTCAATCACAGCCTGCGGCACTGTACTCTCCTGCTGTAGCTGTGCTTTTTCAACTTTTCCTTTATTTTTTATCTCATATACTGCAAAAATTGAAAATGACATGACCATCAGCATTATCAGTGATATATTTATTATTTTCTTTTTACTCATCTTTTAACTCAACTCATTTAACATATTCTATCTTAATGCGGCATTTGGCAATGCTTTTTATTTTATATAAACTTATTTATCCGTATGAAAATATCCTTCAATCCTACTTGCTGAATCTGTAGTATCTCTTCCGTAAAGACCTGCGTAATCATACCCACTCTCCACAACTAAATTATACAAATCCACACATCCAGAATTATTACCTATATAATAATATCTTCCTCCTGAGCAATCTGCAAACCCATCATAATATAGTCCCTCATCGTCACGCCCAATTGCACTGACTTCTATATAGTCACCATAGCCAACATCATTTGTCTCAACACACATATATGATGTTGTATACTTTCTATAACACGTTGTAACATCCCATGTTTCACCTTCATATGCATTAACATCCAAATAAAAATAATTATAATTTGTTCCATGTTCATCCCATGCCTTTGCCATAGTCCCAACAGAAAATACCATCATTGCTGATAACACCCCTGTCGCAATCTTTCCTATTAATTTTTTCGTTTTGTACATAAAATACCTTCTCCCTATTTTATAATTTCTGCATTGCTAGACACCTTAACCTGATTGTACAATAAAAAACGTCAAAAATTTTCAAAATGTTCCGAAATGCACTCTGGATGTTCCAAAATGCAAGTTTGTGAATTAATTAACGAAAAATCCCTGAAATTACACATCAAAGTCATACATTTTTATATGACACTGACATATAATTTCAGGGAAATTCGTGTTAATTTATTTATATAATATCATAGTTTGTGGTTTTGTTACCAACGTCTTTATAAGCTGATATTAAAAATCTGCTTAAGCCTGTTCTCATACGAATGATACTTTTTTACAAGCTCATGTCCATTATGTGCTATCTGACATCTTTCATCCTCATGCTTAAGATAATATTCTGCCTTTTCAAGCATATCCTGTACACTTTCATAATATACCAGATGCTTTCCATTTTCAAAATAAGCCGGAAGCTCCGCCTGAAAATTAGTAAGCATAAAGCCGCCCGCACCGAGTACGTCCCACACTCTTAATGGTATACCGGTTCTGATATTTCTTATTGTAAAGTTCATATTAACCTTAGAGCGGTTAAATACCTTTGGCATATCTTTTTCATAATTGACACTTCCTATTACATCTACGCCTATCAGCGCATCACTTGACTTATCCGTATAAAGGCTTACGTTGCATCTTGTGGCAAGCTTATTAAGACAGGTAATTCTTTCAAATTGCGCCATCTTATATCCTAGAAATGTAGATGAAAATACGAGCTTTATATCTGAAAATGAACGTTCATCTTTCTTAAAATCTATAATCTGACCTAACTGCTCTAATATATCCACTGTCAGCATCCTGTCAAATATATTCTCTCCAAACCAGTCAAGCTGTGCTGTCATGGCAGCATCAAAATACCCCTTAAGATAGTCAGACAGCTTATCTTTTATGCCATCATAGGAATTCTTATGATACAGTCCTCCAACAAAAGACACATCCGCATTATATCTTATAAGCTCATCCTCACCGGCATTATCAAGCAGCTCATCCAGCCTTTTTGTATTGACTGCCAGCGGCATGTGATATACATGCTTAACACCAAGCTGCTTAAAATATACATATGAAAACTTATCAAATATAAATATATAATTACATTCATTAAAAACTGACTCATGAAACATGGCTATAAGCGGACTGTCCACGGTCCATGAAATATATTTTTTATGCATCTTCTCACATATATCCGATACGCGCGGAAAAAAATTTACAGAAAATATAAGGTCATATTCCATAAATACATCTATAAGCTGTCTGGAATAATATTCTTTTTTTGATTCTTCAGGCTCTTCATAAATATCTGCCCGATAGCCAAGATTATTCATGGCACTCTGTATATCCTTCTGGTTAAATACATTCCATCTGTATATAAGAACCTTCTTCATATCTTCTCCATTTCCACTATATAAAGTCCCTACTTTGCTGTTTCTTCTTTAAAATCCTTATCAAATATTTCTTTATTAAATGCACCCTCAAGCTTTGCAATAATTGTAGTACATACTGCATCTCCAGTGATATTGACTGCTGTACGAAGCATGTCAAGGATTCTGTCGATACCCATAATAAGTGCAATTCCCTCTGTTGGAAGACCTACTGATGAAAGTACCATGGAAAGTGTTACAAGTCCGACACTAGGTACACCTGCCGTACCGATTGAGGCTATTGTAGCAGTGGCTATAACTGTAAGAATTGCCGATGGTGTAAGAGTCATTCCATATGCCTGTGCTATAAATATAACTGCAACACCCTGCATGATAGATGTACCATCCATATTAATTGTAGCGCCAAGCGGTATTGTAAATGATGATATTCTCTTAGAAACACCAATTTTCTTACTTAATGTATCTACTGACATTGGTATCGTAGCATTTGATGTCGATGTTGAAAAAGCAAATGCCATAACCGGAAAGAACTTCTTTATAAACTTAAATGGATTAAGTCTTGTAAATATAAATAATAATATCTGGTATACACCGAAGCACTGTAATGCAAGTGCAAGTATTACACTAATCATATATTTTAACATTGGTACAAATGCATCAAATCCGATTCCTGCAAATGTCTTTGCTATAAGACAGAATACACCGATTGGAGCTACTTTCATAATAGCCATTGTCATTTCCATCATAACATCATTAAACTGGCTGAAAAAGTTAGCCACTGTAGATGCTTTATTCCCAAGCTTGGCAAGCATGATACCAACAAATAATGCGAATACAATAACCGGTAACATATCACCGGTTGCAAGTGATTCAAATATATTCTTTGGTATAATATTTAACAATGTTTCAGCAAAATTAATTGAAGCTGTAGCTGATGTTGTTGTACCCTCTGTAACTGTAATATCCATTCCGACACCGGGATTGATAAGTGATGCAACTCCAAGTGCAAGACTTATTGCAAGTGCTGTTGTAAGAATATAGAAAATTATAGTCTTGATACCCACCTTTCCAAGTGTCTTGGTATCACCAATTGCCATACTTCCGCATACAAGTGAACAGAATACAAGCGGAACTACAAGCATCTGCATAAGTCTTATAAATCCATTACCAAGAACATATAATATTCCATTCATCAGTATATCATTCTTAAATGAACTGTCCGGCATAAAATAATGTATAAGCACACCCGCAACTGCACCTGTAAGTAATGCTATAAATATCTTAGTAGACAACCCCAACTTCTTTTTTTCTTTTACCATCTTTTCCTTATTCTCATTTTCCATTCATTAATCCTCCATATATTAGTTATTTAGATAATAAGTACTCTTTAAGTGCCGATTTCCATTCAATTGGCTCTTCCATGCCTGATATTCTAAGCATCATATTATCAAGTGCTGAATATTTCTTAGGCACACCATGTTTTTCATTAACAGGTATAAGCTCTAATTCGTTCTCTTTACCAAGAATCTTAAGAATCTCTTTTGCATATTCATATCTGCTGCATGGACCACCTGTACATACAGCATGATATAATCCAAAATGATCATTATCTATAAATTGTGCAATCACCTTTGCAATCTCTTTTGCACTCGTAGGAACAGCAAAATCATTGTCTGCAACCTCCATAGGCTTACCACTTCCTATATTTTCAATGACTTTATCAAGGAAATTACCCTTAATTCCATACAGCCATGAACTTCTTATAATCGCATATCTTGTCATAAGCTTCTCGACCATAAGCTCACCTGCAAACTTAGACTTACCATATATATTGCCAGGATTGACGCTGTCAAATTCATTATAAGGTCTGTCAGATGGCACACTGAATACATCATCTGTAGATATCTGTATAAGCTTCGCCTGTATGCTTTCTGCAGCCTGTGCAAGATTTCTTACACCGAGTGCGTTAACCTTATATGCCTCATCAATATTTTCCTCGCATTTTTGCACATCAGAATATCCTGCACAGTTAATAACTACGTCAGGACGACTCATATTCATATACTTGCTTACCTGCTCTTCGTCTGTAATATCTACCTCATCCTTATCTGTCTCTATAATCTCATATTCCAGACAATTTAACTGCCTGATAATAGCAGAACCTACATTGCCTAATGATCCGACTACCCAGATTGTCTTCATTTTCTATATCCTCCATTCATTATTTTGTTAATTTATTATTTAAAACCGCATCTTCTATTACCGAATAAAATATTTGTATATTAACAGGCTTAGATATATGATTATTCATTCCTGCCTCCTTACACAGCTTAATCTCATCATTATAAGCATTAGCTGTAAGTGCTATAACTGGTATTGTCTTTGCATCCTGCCTGTCAGCTTCCCTAATCATGCGTGTGGCATCAAGCCCATTCATAACCGGCATCCTTATATCCATAAGAATAATATCAAAATATCCAATATCCGAGCTGTTAAATATATCGACAGCTTCCTTTCCATTGACAGCAGTAACAGTCTGCATGCCTCTTTCCTTTAACATGCTTTCTGCAACTCTGCGGTTGAGTGCATTATCTTCACACAATAACACCTTAACACCTTCAAGACTGACCTCGTCAGTTATCTTTTTGTATACAGCCTCATTACTTTCCAGCCGGCTGTAATCTGTCTTAAGCTTAAGGCATACTCTTGTCGTTGTTCCAACACCTTTCTTACTGTCTATCTTAATACTTCCGCCCATCATCTCAATGAGATTATAAACGATGGCCATTCCAAGTCCGGTTCCCGTATAACTTCCTGTATCTGCACCTTCCTGTTCAAATGGCTCAAAAATATGCTTCAAAAAGTCTTCACTCATTCCAATGCCATTATCACTTATAATAATCTCAGCCTTACAGCCTGTATCAGTATCGGCTATCTTATTGATATTACATTGTATTCTCCCTCCATCAGAGGTAAACTTAATAGAATTAGAAAGAATATTAATAAAAATCTGTGAGATTCTTAACTTATCTACATATATCCTGCACGGTCTTATTCCTTTAAAGGATATATTAAAGTCAATATTCTTATTATCAAGCTGTATTTTTATACAATTTTCTATATTCTTTACAATATCCATAAAAGGATAGAACTGCTCATTAAGACTAATCTTATTTTTTTCTATTCTCTGCATATCAAGAACATCATTTACAAGACTAAGCAGCAGCTCCTGTGCATCCTTCATCTCAAGAAGAGTATTTCTCACTTCTAAGGATATATCCGGATTTTTAAGAAGAATATCTGTAAGACCTATTATTCCATTCATAGGCGTTCTCATATCATGACTCATTCTTGAAAGAAATTCCGACTTTGCTCTGTTCGCCTCTTCTAACTCAATAAGTGCTTTTTTTAGTCTGTCATTACGTGTTCTCTCACGTTCAAGACTCTTTGTTATATCTGTATATGTAATAAGAATCTGACGGCTCTTATAATCCATATACATAAAATCAAGCTGCTGATAAGTTATATTACCATCACCTGATAACAGCTTAAATACCTTACTGTACTGTGAATCGGGATATTGTAAATGGTCTAACAAATTAATAATAGATATTGTATTAATAAAATCTTCCCTGCATTCTTCACAGACTCTTAGCTGTGAAAAATGTAACAATTCATTTTCATAATCATTACCCGTATACATAATAGTATCTTTCGTATCCTTATCAAGATATAATGTATATTCACCTGTAATGGCATCAACACATATCATAAGCTCAAACTGCTTCTTAATCAATGCATCTATCATCATCTTTCTGTATCTGATATCTGTTATATCCTCAACATATATAATGCCCTCTGCATCTTTAGTATAGGGATTCTCAATGAAATCAATCCTTGTCCTGACCCATCTTCGCTGATTGCTCATCCTAAGATACATATGTTCAAACTCAACATACTTTTTTCCTGATTTATATACATTTAAAAGATTATCCCTGTTAAAAATTCTTTTGTATTCATCAATCCTTTCTTCATCCTCAACGCGTAAACATACAAATTCAAAAAAAGCATCCACGGATACATTATCAAGAAGCTTTATATCCCTTCCCTTCTTCTTATATCCTTCACTGCATATATTTCTGGTAAGATTAATTCTGTAACAGCCAAGGGAATTTTTCTCAATGCCTGCCCTTGACCCCATAAAGTCCTCATAGTTTTTAATCTGTGATTTCCAGAAAACTTCCAAATCCGTATTATTCTCACTGTGATTCTGATTATTCAATTTTACCCCCTCCAAAACATGCTATCTGACTAAACATTTAAAAACTTATTTTAAACAGCTTTAAATTCACTTTTTAATATGTTTTTTGATTATCATATAGCTTTAAATACATACTTTTAAAGTATGATTCCTGTTCTGTTTTTCATATTATTTGCTGCCTGTAATGGTTCCCATGGTAATATTATTCCATATCTTGTCATTTTGCGATACTGAATATTTACTCAATATATTCTGTTTATAATATTCACCGCTGTAAGAAAGCTGTGATAAAGTATCATCACCTGAATATCCTCTGTTATCAATATCGGTCACCGCCTTAGATACATATTTCTGAACCAGTGTATGCCTTTTAAATGCTTCCACTGCTATATCCTTTGTCATTCCTGTAGTTTTAAGCATCTGTGAATCAAGGCTCTCATAATAGCTTTGAGCTGCCTCCTCCTGAGCCTGAACCTCGGAATCTGTAAGATATATACCATTGCTTTGGGCTTCAAGCTCCATGACATAATCATATATGCACTCATCTATTGCAACCTCTTTTGCATAATCCCGTATAAATACGCTGTCCTCACCCATGCTGTAATGAGTATTCCAGAACTGGTTTGGTTCGTCAGGATTATACTTAACAGCCATCGAATTAATCATATCCTCTACATCTTTGATATAATACATGGTCTCCTTTAATGAAACATCATGTCCGTTTACGGTTATAGCCGTCTCATTAATATGCTTCTTTATATCATATTCACTATTCTTATTCTTTATATATGCCATTACAAGCAGTGCTACACTGCCTATTACAACTAATATTATGATTATAATATTCTTTTTATTTAACTTCCCCATAATAATACTTCACCTCACTCCCAGACTGTCCTGTTACAAAAATATAACAAAACTCAATTCGGCTTTCATACTAATCCTCATTACATAAATCAGAATGTAATATGCTCTCTTCTGCTTATCGTCCCATTAGAAAATATCATATCTGCCGCTGCTTTGTAATCAGACATATGCCTTGATTTCTTAATTGACTTAAGATACTTATCGCAGCCGCTAAGACTCTTTCCCATATAAAACCACAGCTCCTTCATCTTATGAAGGACATTAACATCACCTGACATTACTTTAGAATAATCATTAAGAAGCCTGTCATGGAAATGTCTTAATCTTTCCATATCATATTCCGGACATGCTGCCTTAGTTGAAGCTGTAATATCATCAATAAACTGCGGATTGGCAATAAGACCTCTTCCAAGCATAACTGTATCCTGCATTGGAAATTGCTCTTTAAAGGCTTCCCAGTCTGTCATTGTAAATATGTCAGAATTATAACAAAGTCTGTTACTGCTCATCTGCACAAGCTCTTCATAAATATCAAAATGTGGCTTACCCTTATAAAATTCCTTCTGTATCCGTGGATGAACAATAATCTCATCAAAGTAATATTCATTATACACTTTAAAGATATCATATACTTCACTAACATCATTTACACCGATTCTGGTCTTAACAGACAATTCCAGTCCGGTATTACCATTCTTAACATTATTCCCACAATCATCCTCAGCTGTCATGTAATGTATGTCACAGGCTTTATTAGTTTTAAATATACCACTTGAAAATATATCATCAAAAAAACTACGCAGCTTATCTGCATCCGATAAAAAGCCGGAACCCTTTCCCTTAGTTACAACGGTCGGTGACGGACAACCCAGATTCAGATTAATCTGTGTATATCCATAATCTCTTAACATCAATGCCGTATCAATAAACTGTGCTGCATCAGCTGTAAGAATCTGCGGTATAGCATTAAGCTTAATATTATGCTCAGGCATTATATTATTCATATTCATGCTTGTAAAACTTTTGTTCTTATTAGGTGCAATAAATGGAATAAAGTACTTATCTATCTTCCCTTTACCGAAATGTTCTTCATAAGCGTTGCGGTATATATATCCTGTAATTCCTTCAAGCGGTGCAAAATATATCTTCACTTCCATGCCCTTTCTAACTATAATCTGTATTTTTCAAATGCTTTATGTGCATCTAATTTTACCTGCTTAAAGAATAGATAAAACCATATCGCAAACACTGCTATAGTCAGCCACTGACTCACCATATATGTAATGACTCCGCCAAATAAAAAAAGTGTAGCCCATGTCTGCACATCAGCTCTCATATCAAGAACCATCCTTGCAGTATCATAATTCTTTTGTTCTTCTTTAGGCAAGGAATTAAACCCACTGATTAAACCTGCTGCTTTCTCTTTTTTTATGACAAATATAAACGCAATTACATAAAATATCATTGCCATTACATAACAAGCCATCGAACCTGCCTTCATCATATCCACCTCCGTCTGTACTGCATGCATCAAGTGTATAATACTGTACTGTTCACATATATGCCTGTAAACAACAGTTATATTATATCATATATAAGAAGTTATCCGCAACTTTGGAGCTTTGCTTTTTGCATATATGCTATTCCATTCATATTTTTGTATACATAATAATTTTAAACCGTAAATAAAAATCTAAAAACTATATTATGAAATTGCATAATATTATCTGTTAATTTCTTAAATTATTATAAAATTCTTGCACATATTTTGATATAGACATATAATTGCTTTATAAGATTAATTTGGAGGTACGATTTTATGAAACAATTAAATGAAAAAGTGGCTATTGTAACAGGTGCAGGTCAGGGAATTGGTAAAGGCATCGCCCTTTGTCTTGCAAAGAGAGGTGTTAAGATTATTGCAACAGGGCGACGTCCTGACCCGATCGCACAGACTATTGCACAGATTAAAGAATTAGGCGGTGATGGTATTGCCATGACTTGTGATTCTGCCGATAAAAACAGAGTTGAAGAGGTTGTCAAGGCGGCAGTTGAAAAATTCGGAACTGTCGATGTAGTCGTTAATAATGCACAGGCTATCGTTCCATCAGCACCAGTTGAAGACACCACATATGATAATATGCTTAAGGCATGGCAAAGCGGTGTGATTGGTTCGCTTAACTATATGCAGGCTGCATTTCCATATATGAAGGAACAGCATGAAGGAAGAATTATTAACTTTGCTTCCGCAACAGGAATGTTTGGTATTGCCGGTCAGTTAGCATACGGTTCTAATAAGGAAGCCTTAAGAGGCCTTACTAAGATTGCTGCCAAGGAATGGGGTCAGTATGGTATCTGTGTCAATATCGTCCTTCCGGGTGCTGAATCACCTGCTGCCAAGGCATGGGCTGAGAAGTTCCCTGAAGAATATGCTAAGCAGGTCAACCTTAATCCTATGAAACGTTTCGGTGATCCTGAAAATGATATTGCACCGGTTATTGCATTCTTAGCCGGTCCTGATTCATGCTACTTCTCAGGACAGAGTGTAATTGTAGATGGTGCTAATTCAATTATGCCATAATACATTTTTCATTTAATCACATTTTATTTATAAGTTATATGCTTATATTTATTTTAACTGCCAGACTCTTTCGGAGCTGGCAGTTGATTTTTATACTGTAAATATTAAAACTGCATCCTATATCCATTGATTAAAACACTTTATCGTGTTATAGTTATAGCGTTGCGAATTTTACCCATAAACTAACAACAGGTATTATACGCATAGAATATATTGGGTTTTAGATAAGTGAGGTACATTATGAAGGATAAGATTATTACTTTTGGCGAAATTATGTTAAGACTTTCTCCTGAAAACAGTGAACGATTTACACAGTGTCATGAATTTGAAGCAGTATATGGCGGCGGCGAAGCTAATACAGCTGTATCTTTAGCCAACTTTGGTGTTGACTGTAGATATGTAACTAAGCTTCCAGAACATACAATCGGACAGAGTGCTATTAATTCAGTACGCCAGTATGGTGTTGACACAAGTAAAATTGTCCGTGGCGGAGAACAGATTGGTATATATTTCCTTGAAAAGAAGACAAGCCAGCGTCCTTCTAATGTTATATATAACAGAACAGGTTCTGCAATGGCACTTGCTACTAAGGATGATTTTGACTGGGATGATATATTTGACGGTGCTACATGGTTTCACTTCTCAGGAATCACTCCTGCATTGAGCGATGAACTTGCAGAAATCTGTATTGAAGCCTGCAAAAAGGCTCACGAAAAAGGTATGACAGTAAGCTGTGACCTTAATTACAGAGGTAAACTCTGGTCAAGTGCCAAGGCTAATGAAGTTATGTCTAAGATATGTCCATTTGTCGATATCTGTATTGCAAATGAGGACGATGCCGTTGGTATTTTTGAAATAGACCCATCTGCTGCCGGCGATGAAGAAAAGAACCAGTATATAGCTAAAGAACTTCTTAAGAAGTTCCCATTTAAGATGGTTGCCTCTGTATGGAGAACAGAAACATCTATTACAACTTTCAAACTCCAGTCAATGGTATATACAGAAGGAAAGGCTTATTACAGCAAAGAATACTTTATGCACATCCTTGACTATATCGGTGCCGGTGATGCATATTGTGCCGGTATTATCTACAGCCTTATTAACCACTATGACCCACAAAAGACTGTTGATTTTTCTAATGCTGCAAGCTGCTTAAAGCATACAGTAAGTGGTGACTTCAACCTCGTAACAGTAGATGAAGTCAACAAGCTTGCATTCTCTGCTGCCGGAAACGAAGTGCAAAGATAATATATGAAGTTTAAAATATTCTAAAGATGAGTATAATCGGGCTTTAAAAGAAATTGATCTGAAAGCTGGCAAGAATATTACAAATAAAAAATGCCGTTATAATAATAATTAATATAAAATATATGATAATAATAAAAACATGAATTTTACTAATCCGTTATATATATTCCATATTAATCTTATTATTACGGCATTTTTTATTCGCTATTTATATATTATGAATATATAAATATATCTATTGAAATATTACGTACTTTTATTTATAATGTTATTAATAATATACATTGCATATATTATATAAATATTATATACTAATTAAAGGGGGAGTATTTACCATAATGCTTACATTAGAACAAAAGAAAGAAAAAGTAAAAGACTTTCGCCCTATTGATGATGCCTTTTTTGAAATACTTGCTGATGATACTTCATTTTGCGAAGAAATATTAAGAATTATTCTTAGTGACCATCAACTAACAGTTCAGGATGTAATTGTTCAAAGCAGCAAAAGAAATATTTACGGACGCTCTGTCAGACTTGATGCTTTATGTACTTTAGGTGACGGATCTATATGCAATATAGAAGTCCAGCGTGCCGACAATGATAACCACTTAAAAAGAGTACGTTTTAATGCATCAAGCATTACAGTTACAGACTCTCAAAAAGGGCAAAATTTCGACTCGGTTACCAGCTTATATATTGTATATATTTCTGAATTTGATATATTTAAAATAGGATATACTACATATCATATAGACAGCGTAATCCGTGAAACATCTGACATAGTAGACGACGGACTAATAAGAATATTTGTAAATACTGAGATAAATGACGGCTCAAATATTTTAGAATTAATGTCATGCTTTACCAAGAAAAAAGTCAACAATCCAAAGTTTCCTATTTTCTCAAATAGAATGAACTTCTTAAAAAATGCCGAAGGAGGTGTAAATGCTGTGTGTGAAGTAATGAAACGATATGAAAAAATTGCAGCAAAAAAGGCTGTGGAAAAAGCTAATATCAAAGCAATTATAACAATGATTGAATTTAATATACCAAAGGAAAATATACTGACAAAATATTCTAAAGATGAGTATAATCGGGCTTTAAAAGAAATTGATCTGAAAGCTGGCAAGAATATTAACAAAGACACTAACAACGATATTAGTAAAAATATTTAAACTCCTTCAATTCTAATAACATCATTGGACTTAAAAAACACACCGGATGGTGTACAGCTCCCCAAAAGTTAGACTTTGTGGATTAATACACCAACCGGCGTGCTTTTATTTTTGTCTTAAAATAGTCATTGTTCCTGCGCCAAAAACTTTATCACAATCTCTTCCACCATCTTAGTAATATTGGCACTTCTACAATGAGCATGCACACCCAGCCGATAAACTGTCCCCAGGGCACAGCCTCAATATTCATACCGAAACCAAATATAAGAATGGCAGCTCCGATACATCTTGTAGCAATATTAACAGTACTTGAAAAAAGTGTTACTTTCATCTCACCCATTCCTCTAAAGAAACCCTGTATACCATTGGTAATGCCCGGCATCACGTACATAAGTGAAATCAGTTTAAGGTATATACCCCCCTGTGCAATAACCTCTTCATGGTCCGTAAACATCATCATTATAGGTCTTGCAGATACAAAACATACCGTCATTATTGCCACACCATATATAATCTCAAGTACCATGCCCTCTTTAAAGCCTTTCTTAACTCTGTCCATCTTCTTCGCACCATCATTTTGTGCCATGAATGCTGTCGTGGCATGTCCTATATTCTGCTGTGGTGTATATGCAAAATCATCAATTCTGTTCACTGCTGCTATTGCGGCTATCGCACTTGTTCCCATAGTATTTACCATAGACTGCATTACAACCTTTCCCAAAGGAATAATAGCCTGCTGTACTGCCGTTACCCAGCCATAGCTTACTGTCTTCTTAAGAAGTGTCCTGTCAAATACCAGCCATTCTTTTCCAAGACATAACAAATCAACCTTTTTCTTAATATATATTCCACAGAAAAGGCAGCACAACGCTTCACTTAATACGGTACTTATTGCACAGCCTGCAATATCCCATTTTAAGCATATAACAAAGAACAAATCACCTATTACATTTAACACACTGCTAAGTATAAGGAAATAAAGCGGATTCCTGCTATCCCCCATCGCCCTAAGCGTTGATGAATAAAAATTATATACAAATGTAAATACCTGTCCACAGAATATTATTCTAAGATATGTAATGCCAAGCGGCTTAATCTCATCCGGTGTCTGAATTATATTAAATATCAATGGTGCTGCAATTACACATGCCAGTGAAAATAATATTGAAAAAATCAGACCGGATATCATTGTCGTACTGATTTCCCTTCTTAAAGTTTTATAATCCTTAGCTCCAAACTGATTGCCCATAAGAACTGATGCTCCCATACACAATCCATTTATAAATAAAATAGCCATCGTAACTATAGGATTACTCGTTCCGACTGCTGCAAGCGCATCTGCCCCGACGAACTTTCCGACTATTACCGAATCCGCTGCATTATATGTAAGCTGGAACAGATTACCCAGCACCAACGGTATTGTAAATTCCAATAAAAGAGGGGTAATCTTCCCCTGTGTCATGTCTTTAGTCATTTTTTCTTCCTCTCTTTAAATAAAGTACGTTGAAGTATTGCACAAGTATGTCCTTATTACAAAGACATACTTTTCTGCTTTAATTCATGTCTGTGATATATAACATCTTATATATCTCATAAAAGATTAGTACATTATCTGTGATTAATCAACTCTTTTTTATGTCTCCTTATAAATTCACATATACATTAGTTCTATTTTTATAAATGTAAAAAACGGAATAAGAAATTAATCTTACTCCGTTTTTATTGTTTCATTTTTATTATTGGTTTTTTTAGGTTTATGATATTTACGATTCTTTTATTTATTAGTTATTTAATGATTTTAATACCTCCTCTACTGCTGAACCTACTGTTGATTTGTAATACTGCATACCCTCAGATATTGTCATATAGCCTAATGCTGTCTGAGATATTACATAATTTCTTGCCGTATTAATATCTGTAATATTTTCAGATAATGCTACCGTAACCGGCAGTGCAACTTCAACATGAGAATTGTCTATAAAAAACTTTATACTATTTTGTGCAAGTTCAGGGATCTGTGCATTACCAGGATCTGCCCCATCAGGTGTTGCCTGTGAATCCTTATATTTGGCTATTGCAAGTAATGGATCAATATTATTATTCTGTTGTAAAGTTGATGGCTTCTCCGGAGATGGAAGAAGATGGAATTCTCCCTCTTTATATGTTGATACGCTATCCTCTTTACCCTGTAAAGTTACATTTTCAGCTATATTATCCCAATGTGTACCTTTCGCACCATATGTCCATGCTGTCTGTCCATCTGCTCCATCCAACATAGGTTCAATAAAGTACTTAAATGTACCTTCCGGGTTCTTGCACTGTGAAGTTATACACCATGTACCAGGAAGTCTTTCTGTATAATTCCCAAGATCTTTTGTAGGCTTTAATTCTATAAGTTCTCCATCAAGTCCCTTTACCTCCAGATTGGCCTTAAGAGTATACGCCCATTTTCCTGCCCAGTATGTAAATACACCTGATTCAGATGACGGATCTGTTGTATAGAATTTATCCCTGGCATTACCTGTAGAATTATTAACTGTCTCTTTATCAATTATACCATCAGCAACGCCTCTTCTTATTCTCTCAAGTGCTTCTTCCATACTCTTTTCACTAAAACCATCTACATACTTACCTGATGAATTCTGATAAAATGTATAATGTGCAGAACCATAAAATTCAGGCAAATAATTGGTATACGGAGCTTCTTTGCTTATAAATCCAGGTGCAGAGATTACATAATGTCCCTTTGCCTCCTTTAATTTCTTTAAATAACCATAATATGTTTCAAAATCCATCGTCTTATCTTCCATATCTGACGGATCTATTCCTGCTGCATTAAGCCATGCTTTCTTTACATATGTAACACAGCCACCACCTCGTGTTGTTGGAAGTCCATACAGTGCTTTCTTTCCATCTTCTCCCTGAATAACACATGAATCAATTACACTCTGTGAAGTGCTTGTCATCCTTCCTGAGTTTTTTGGTTCTGATTTATTCCATGCATCAGTCATATTCCATAAGAATCCATTTGATGCATACATTGCATAATAATCAGATGATAACTGTACTACATCCGGCATTGTTGTGTCCGAATTGAATGCATTGGCAACGGCATCATAATATCCTGCGTGGTCAGGTCTTACCCAGTTGACCTTAAGTCCCGTAATACTCTCAAGATAATCATAAAACTGTTCTGCACCATTAGATACACCAACTACAGTATCCGCCATAACCTTTATTGAATCAGGCTTGGTAACATTCTGTTCATTTGATGATTTGCCTGCGCTGTCTGTACCATTACCGCCACATGCTGCAAGACTCATTAAAGATGTCATTGTTAATCCGACAGCAGTTAATTTTCTAATCTTTTTTCTCATAAAATAACCCCTTTTCCTTTTTATTTTTCATTAGTTTTTATTTTGTTATCCCATGAACATCATTATACATATATAAAATACTTTATTAATAGCATTTTGCAAAAGTATACTGGCATTTTTTGACTTTTATATTTGACTTTTATTAATGTTGTATTTATAATTATATTTGCAATCATTTTTGTTGCAATTTAAATAAATATCCAATAGTATTGGTCAATATTTTTAAACATTTTGCAATATACAATACGTTATAATATGTACAATTATGGAAAGGATTTTTATGAACACAAAACATAACATACAAAACAGCAACTTTATTTTAGAAGATCTTGACAAACCATTTTTATGGTATACAACTGATTTTATAAAATCTCTTCCTCATCTTCATTATCATCTGGAGATTATGTATGTAATAACAGGATGTGCTACTATTTGTATCGATTCCCAGGAATATACACTGCAGTCCGGGGATATTGCTGTGATATCTCCATATCAGATTCATTATAGTGTTGATTCTCATGCTAAAGTTGCTTTTTTTATATTTACACCTGATACCTTAATTCATATGAAAGATAAGCTCACCAGAAACATACTTATAAATCCACATATTAAAAACAATACACTTTCTAATCTCACTGTTGAAACACTTAATACTGTTATTACAACACGTCTGTCTGATACTATATGTTATGCCTCAAACACTACAGTTATTGGCATGCTGTATATATTATTAACTGATATTTTTGAAAAAAATGAATTAAAACAGCACATTTTAAGTAAAGATATAGAATCCTTTAAACCTGTCTTCAAATACATAGATGAAAATTATACTAAAAAGATATCCCTTACTTCTGCTGCGAAGGCTTTAGGATTTAATTATTATAATCTTTCCAGATTATTTTCCAGATATCTTAACATTTCTTTTACAGAATACGTCAACAGCAAAAGACTTCTGCTGGCATACACGCTTATATGTAGTTCCAATAAAACCATTCTTGAAATAATGTATGCAACAGGATATACAAGTGAGCGCACTTTTTATAGATGTTTTAAAGATTATTTTAATATGACTCCTATGCAGCTTAGAAATATAAATAAATACTAATTTTGTCGATAAACTTAATATTAATACTGATTACGTGAATACTTATATTTATACTGATTACGTGAATATTTATATTTATACTGATTACATGAACACATATATTTATTGACAAATATTTAATATAGTAGTATATATTGATTATAAATATTCATTAATGTTTTTATTTTATTAATTTCTATATTACTCTCGAACTGTTACACAGTTATCCCATATTTTATTAATCATTATATTAATTTACTCAGATATCATTAGTTTATATATTTATCCCATTATTTCAAATATTTTTTTACAATACAACTATAACATATATAGATGATTTTGGATTAAACAGACTTTATAGTCTTTTAAACATTATCATATAAATAGCGAAAGGACCTTATTTATGAAACCATTTTATAAATTATTCTCTAGTTTCTTTTCATTTTTCATAAATGGGATGTTAGCTGTTATTACCGCTAATATAATGCAGCTCCTTATAAACGATTATAATTTTTCATATAATATGATTTCTTTATGTATTGCAGCCCAGTCATTTGGAAATCTTTTAATGGTTGCAGTCAGTGGATTTATAATAAAAAAAATAAATATAAATAATGCGATATATATTTTTATGGGTTGTTTTATCATAGGCTGTTGTTCAATATTTACTTTCCATCATTTTTTATTTATATTGATATCCATGTTTATTACCGGAATCGGGTGGGGGCTTTGTAACAATTCAATGCATATTGTCATTAATTCTTATAATCCTTCATTACTCAATATACTTCATATGTCATATGCGGCAGGTTCATTTTCTGGACCATTTTTATTATCCGTTTTTATGAAATATAACATGGGATGGAAACCTTGCATTTTTATAATTATAGTATTATGCATATTACTTTTGATATTTTATTTTTTTTGTAGTAGAAACGATAATAGTACAATAATTAATATTACTGACACACCTTTATATAATAAATTGAACTTTCCGGAATTATTTAAAGACAGATTTTTTATTATATGCCTGGTACTATATTTTATATATATAGGATTTGAGACAATTATAAACTCATGGCTTATTCCATGTCTTACCTCTGTTAATCTGATAAATACAATCGCAGCACAGAATCTGCTTTCAATTTTCTGGATATGTGTAATACTGTCACGGTTTCTTAATAGTTTTATTACGAAGACAATATCTGCTGATAAACTGCTTTTTATAGGCTCAACAGGTTCATTGCTCACTATTATATCTTTATTATATGCTAAAAATATTACTATATTATATATTTTAATAATACTTTCTGGATTATTTATTGGTATAATCTCACCCTGTAATGCTATACACGCAGGCAGATATCTTAATGGAAATGGAATTGCAAGTGGGATTTTATTTGCAGGCGGCGGCATCGGTTCTATCATCTTTCCATTGATTGCAGGTACACTTGCACAATATACCACACTAAGAAATGTTGTTTTATTTATGATTATTCTGTTAATAATCTTTGCATTTACAGCATTACTTTCATGTACATACAACAAAATTTATAGAAAAGAGGAATAATTTTATGGATAATAAAATACCTGAACAAATAAATCTGATGAAGAATATATCAATTAACCATGTGCTTTCTGATAGAAATAATATGTATTATGATTCACCTGCCACTGAGTGGAATGAAGCTCTCCCGATTGGAAATGGCAGACTTGGTGCCATGATTTTTGGTACTCTGCAAAAAGAACAATTTCAGCTCAATGAAGACAGCGTATGGTATGGCGGGTACCGCGACAGGAATAATCCTGATGCAGCCACTAATCTATCTGAAATAAGAAAACTAATTTTAAATGGTGAAATACATAAGGCTGAAAAACTCATGGTTGCAGCTCTTTCGGGAACACCACAGAGTATGCGGATATACCAGCCGCTTGCTGAATTATTTTTAAATTTTGACAATCATAACGAACCTGCATATGAATACCACCGTCATCTTAATCTGTCAACAGCTGTTCATACTATTACTTACAAAATTAATGGACATTCATATACCCGTGAAAGCTTTTCAAGTAATGAAGATAATGTTCTGGTAATCCATCTTACAACTGATAATCCATCAGGAATAAGCCTTACAACACTGTTAAAACGTGGTAAATTCTATGATAGTGTGACACCCCTGCCTGATAAGGATGGTATATATATTTCGGGTGGACTTGGCAATGATGGCATGAATTATATCTGTATGCTTAAGGTTGCCACTGATAATAATACACAACATACCATAGGCGAACAGGTATGGGTAGACAATGCACACGAAGTTACTATTTATATTGATGGAACTACAACTTTTCGTGGTGGTAATGATTTATATTCATATACTGAAAATAACATTAATAATGCTCTAAAATACTCATACGACGAATTAAAATCACGCCATATTAAAAACTACCAGAAGCTTTACAACCGAGTAGATTTAAGCCTGTCTGATAATAATACAACTGATAAATTCAATAGCAATAATAATGATTTAACAGATGACACCCTGCATGATAAATTAGATTATGCCAAAGATAGCTTATTAAATGAACTATGTTCTGATAATGACAACTTAATATATGAATTATATTTTAACTTTGGGCGCTACCTGCTTATATCCTGCAGCCGTCCGGGATGCCTTCCTGCTAACCTTCAGGGACTTTGGAATAAAGATATGGCACCTGCATGGGACAGCAAATATACTATTAACATTAATACTGAAATGAATTACTGGCCTGCTGAAATATGTAATCTTTCAGAGTGTCATCTTCCATTATTTGACCTTATTAAAAGAATGGTAATTAACGGGCGGATAACAGCTCAAAAAATGTATGGCTGCCGTGGTTTTGTTGCACATCATAATACTGATATATGGGCTGATACTGCTGTTCAGGACTGGTGGATTCCCGGTTCTTACTGGGTAATGGGAGCAGCATGGCTTTGTACACATATATATGCACACTACGAATATACTATGGATATTACATTTTTAGAGGAATTTTACCCAATAATGCGTGAAGCTGCACTATTTTTTGAAGATTTTCTTATTGAAGACAACGGATATCTTAAAACATGTCCTTCTGTCTCCCCAGAAAACCGCTTCATTCTTCCAAATGGTGAAATAGGTTCTAATGGTATTGGTTCTACCATGGATAATCAGATACTACGTGATTTATTTTCTCAATGTATCTCTTCTGCAAAGATTCTTAATAAACCTGTTACTGAAATTACTGAATATGAGAATATTTTAAAAAGAATTAAACCTACATGCATAGGAAAGTACGGTCAGATTATGGAATGGGACAAGGATTATGAAGAACAGGATATGGGACACAGACATATATCACACCTGTATGGTCTGCATCCTTCCAACCAGATATCTGTATATAAAACACCGCAACTTGCAAAAGCTGCACTTGTTACACTTGACAGACGGCTTTCCCACGGTGGCGGACACACCGGCTGGAGCCGTGCATGGATAATAAATGATTATGCCAAATTATGGATGGGTAATACCGCATTACAACACCTTAAGCTTCTTTTAACCAATTCAACTCTTCCTAATTTATTGGATAACCATCCACCATTTCAGATTGACGGTAATTTCGGAGCAACTGCAGCAATTGCATTGATGCTCGTACAAAGTACCATTGATAGGATAATAATTCTTCCTGCCCTTCCTGATGAATGGAGTAATGGATATGTAAAAGGGCTTAAATTACGCGGAGGTATGACTATAGATATAAAATGGTCCAATCATTTACTTGATGAATTTATATTAAAAGTTTCTCATAATTATAGTGGACAGATTATATATAATTATAATAATATACAAAATAATGATATTTATAATGCTGATATTCAAAATACTGATACTCAATATAATGATATTCAATATAATGATATTCAATATAATGATATTCAAAATAATAATATTCAATATAATGATAAACTGCCAACAATAAATGTTAATCTTATATCAGGTAATTCATACACCTTTACTTTAAATGATTTTTCTGCTATTTAGGTATATTTAACCCGGATTTATATAAATCCTCTTATAAAGCTTTATATAATATAGTTCTTTTTAGTTAAGCTATATATATGCACCATTTATAAATTGACTGGCTGATTATTTCGCTCAGAAATATTAGCCAGTTCATTTTATAGATAATATAGATAAAAGGCTACAATGGCATATAAATAAAAAAAGATAAATAGTATAACACCTTACTATTTATCAGAATGTAATCGGGGTGACAGGATTCGAACCTGCGACCTCTTGATCCCAAATCAAGCGCTCTAGCCAAGCTGAGCCACACCCCGTTAAGTGATGTAAACATTCATTATTCACTTATCTTGTTTTCGTTGCCGTGTTACTTAGTACCGCAACGCAAGAATGATTATATTATAGAGTACCCATAATGTCAACACTTTTTTTGAAACTTTTTATTTTTTTTTATTTTTTATCTCAATAACAGTCTATTACTCATTATATAACAGTTATATATATCAAAATATACCTTTTATATACATTATAATTATATAAACCCGGTCTATAATTTTTTGCACTAATTCTATTCAACCTACATTTTAAATAATTTAATATCCGCTTGCGAATCTTGCTGTGAGCCACCGGTCAGCTCTGCTGACTTTTTCATATCAGCGGCTCTGCAATCTTCGCACAGCACAATCTTTGTCGGAGATTGAACCACAACTGAGACACTATTGTTTCTTATTCCTATAGATGAAAGGGGTATTTCAGACTAAGATATATTTATTTAAAAATAATCACAAGCCTGATCCCCTATCTTTCTCTACGATAAATTCCATCTCTATACATACTTTAATTCAAATGCAGCTTCTCCATTATCATTTACACACATCATTATATAAGTCGGTCTATGATCTGCCTGTCTTGGATATGAAATACTTCCAGGATTAATTAATATTATATCATCATCAATCTGTATTACAGGTCTGTGTGTATGTCCAAACATCACTATATCATACCCTCTGGCTATTCCTTCCTGCTTTATATCCTGCAAATCAAGTGATACATAATAATAATGTCCATGCGTCAATAAAACATTATATTTGCCGATTTTTGTCTCTATTTCCTTATCATATCTTGCATAATAATCATTATTTCCAGGCACCATTAAGACTTTACAGCCTGCTAACTCTGTTATTATATCTTCTTCTCCTTCTATATCTCCAAGATGGATAAGCATATCTATCTTACCCTCGTTATACAAAGCCTCTGCAAGGTTTCCATGCCTTTTATGAGTATCACTTACTATCATTATTCTCTGCATATCTGCTGCCTCCTGCAAATATTAAAATATATTTTCAAGCAACGCTTAGGTAATTCGTATATTTACGCTGCCTGATTGCTGTAAATATTAACATACATTTTCAAGCAGCATCATTACAATATATTATAAATACTTCTTTAAATTGTCACACAGCTTTTTAAGTGCCTTTCCTCTGTGACTTATATTATTCTTTTCGTCCGGTGAAAGCTGTGCAGATGTCTTGTCATATTCAGGAATATACATAATAGGGTCATATCCAAAGCCATTATCCCCTTTAATCTCATATGCTATACGCCCTTCCATAGTACCTCTTTCTACAAGCTCTATTCCATCAGGAAATACTGCTGCCATAGCACATACAAATCTTGCACTTCTTTTGTCACCTTCAACACCATCAAGCTTATCAATAATGGCTTTATTTTTTATATCATAAGATGTATCATGCCCCATAAATCTCGCAGAATATATACCAGGCTGCTTATCAAGATAATCAACCTCGAGTCCTGAATCATCCGCTATTGTAATCTCTCCGGTAAGCTTCATAACCTCTCTGGCCTTAATCAGGGCATTTTCTTCAAATGTTGTACCATTTTCATCAATATCAATATTAACACCTGCCTCCTTCATTGATAACAGTTCAATATCTTTATCTTTAAGCATCTGCTTAACTTCTATAATCTTTCCATTATTATTAGATGCTATAATTATTTTAGTCATATTAATCCTCATTTCTAACAACTTTGTTGTGAAGAGACGAAGAAAAATTCGTACAGACGAGTTTTCTTCTGCCATCAATGGCTATTTGTTTTGCTCAGAAACAAATAGCCGTGTGATTAATCAGCACATTGGTGTGATTATTCACACTAATCTCATTTCTACATATTTTTTGTATACATTTTAAGGCATATATTACATCCCTTAGACTCTTCTACATGCTCCCAGGAATTACCTGTATAACTTATATAACCTTCTCCATCATCAAGAATAACATTTTTCGTAGCTTTACCAGCTGCATATTCAATAGCAATAGGATGAACCGCATCAGGTGTCTTTATTTTTATTACAACGGCATATTTTTTACCTGCTTCCATATCAATCTCCTGCTTAAGATTAACCGTATAATATCCCGCATTTTTAAATTCGCCCGACTGTATATATTTTATCTGCTCAAATGATGACACATCACTGAAATTCTCAACAACATATATATCATAAGATGTATTCTTATCTGTCGCATAAAATCCTACAGCCTGTAATGTTTCATTCTCAGAAGCCGTATATACATTTGAAAAAAATGCTGTATCAGACTCATATCCTAACTGCCCTACCCAGCCACATATATCACTCTGATATATATTATCGTAATTATTTACATCTTCAATTCCTGTATATACAACATTATGCACTCCTATATTGGTATCATAATAAGAAACATAGAAAAAGCCTTCATCACCAAATCCGCTGCCCCAGCTGTTCATACATATAAATGCACCATCAGCTTCCGTATCCACGCTAAAATTACTCTTAGGATAATTATCATCCCATCCTATTATTACAATATCGTGATTTGGCTTCTTTGTCCCATTATAACAATATGCATATGTCTCATTATTATAATAAATAGAACTTCTGTCATGTTCATTCATCGAAGTATATAATGAAGATTCCACACCGCCATGTAAGAATACTGCCTTTTTAATCTCTTCAAGATTCTTACTTTCTATAATCTGAACCTCCTGAATATGCTTAACAGGATTCGATGGTACATTATATATACTGTCACAATATATATCATCAGCTTCCGATACAGGGCCTCTCCACGCCGTCAGATAAGCTATTGCCCTTGTATAATCACCACCATCATTTAATGTATTAACATACCCATTATTACATACCATATTATTTACTGATAATTCTGTATTTTGTGCAGGCATTATACTTGTCTCAAGCGCTGTAAGTGATGCAAATGCCCAGCAACTGCTTGTATTTCCCTGATTTTTTATGCTTAACATTCTTTTTGTATCACGGTAACTATATCTGTGTGGCAAAATATTTTCTGATTTTTTATTATTAATCATCTCAAGTTTATTATCTGTCACACTCCAGTTATATTGATATCCAAATGCCTCTTTTAATACTAATGCATTGATATATGTCATATCATTTTTTTTAACCAGCGCTTTATCCATGGTAATGCTCTGCCCATCAACTGTTATATAGCTATTATTTGTATTTAATATTGCTATGATATTTCCCTTTTGTAATGTTACAGACGTATCATCAAAGGCATTAAATGCACAATTAAATGTGTCTGGAAAAATATATGCCGGTATCATTATATTTTTATTTTCATCTATTAATATATCCGCTTTATTTAATTGTATTTCCTTATTATCAACAATTAATTTTATACGGTCAATATTAAACTCTTTTGCAATTATATTCTGCCACTGGGCAGGTCTGTCATCTTCACTTACCGTTATACTTCCTAATGCTATACCTTCTGACTGTGTTTTAAAACTTATAAGCACCACGACAAATGCAATTATGCATACAGTCCCCCAAAAAAATATTTTCTTATTTCTCAAATCTGCCATCCTTCTTAGGTGGTTTCGGTCCGATGAAAGAATAGAAATATGTCTTTAACATACCATTATAAATCTTTCTGTTTTTATCTGCCTTTCTTCCAAAATATTTTTCAGCATCAGTATAAGATGTTATGACATAAGCAGACCATGAATCAAGCTGCTTAAACTGCCTTCCTAATGCTCCGTATATAGCAGGAAGCGCTTCCTTTTCCTCCAGTCGCTCACCATATGGTGGATTAGTTATTATAAATCCATATTTATGGGCGTTACTAAGCTTTGCAACCTCTCTTTGCTGAAAATGTATCAGCTTATCAACACCTGCATTAACTGAATTCTGTCTGGCAATTCGTATTACAGCTTCATCAATGTCAAATCCCTGGATATCCGTCTCGATATTCATGTCTATGGCATCATTTGCCTCTTCTATTGCATTATACCATTCTTTCTTTGGAATAATATTAGTCCATTCCTCTGCTGTAAATTCACGATTAAGTCCCGGTGCAATATTTGCAGCAATCATAGCTGCCTCTATAGGAAATGTTCCACTTCCACAAAACGGATCTACCAGTATACGGTCTTTTTTCCAAGGCGTAAGCATTATAAGTGCCGCCGCAAGGCTCTCTGAAATAGGTGCTTTGCCTGAAGCAGGTCTATATCCTCTCTTATGCAGAGAATTACCCGTTGTATCAATTGCAATGGTAACAACATCCTTTATTATAGTTACTCTTAGTGGATAAGAATTGCCATCTTCTTTAAACCATCCAACCTTATATTTACTCTTCAATCTTTCAACAATGGCCTTCTTTACAATAGACTGTATATCTGAACTGCTAAAAAGCTTACTGTTCACAGAATTAGCCTTTGTTACCCAGAACTTTCCATCCTCAGGAATAAGTTCTTCCCACGGGAGATTCTTTGTCTGGTCAAACAATTCTGTAAATGTATATGCCTTAAACTGTCCAACCTTTAGCAGTACTCTCTCAGCTGTCCTAAGATTAATATTAGCTCTGCATATAGCCTCTGCATCTCCTTCAAAGGTAACTTTGCCATCTTCAACTGAAGTTATCTCATATCCGAGATCATAAATTTCTCTTTTTAGTACTGACTCCAGACCAAAATGACATGGTGCAATTAATTCATATGTATTCATATATCCTCCAAATTTATATCATATCTTTATCTTAAATCTATATTTGAATACTGTCAACAAAAATACATTTCCTATATCAACGTAATACAAAAATGCATTTCTTATATCCACGTAAATGTAATTTTTATATTTTCCTATAAATGAGCAAATATAGAAAAATGCACAAAAACAATCTCTTGTTGTCCGTGACCTGAATACATTGCGCCAAATCAATTGAAAAAATGTCTTTGTAACACGGACAAATTTGTACAATATTTTAAATTTGCTCATTTATAGTATTTTCCATAAAAGCGTAAATACTCATCATTATATTGCTAATTAAAACTTTTAATAATCATATATTATCTCTGTTTTAACCTATACTTTATATTTTCCTTTATAGCTGCTTATACCACCAATAAGTGACTTAACATTATATCCCGCCTGTGCCAGCCTTGAACATATGTAAAAGCTATGTGCCCCCTTTTCGCAGCATAAGATAATAATTTTATTTTTATCTATTTCAATTCCATTAATGGATATATTTCCATTAAAATCCCTATTCATTTCCTGTCCTTGTGTTTTATCTATACCAAACTTATTTCTTTTATTTAGCAGTACAGAACGGCTATATGAATAATCAATAATTTCATTCAGCTTATCATATGGAATATTGACCGCATATTTAATATGACCTTCCTTGAATTCATCCTCCTGTCTTACGTCAATAATCAAAATATTCTTTCTTTCAATATATTCATCCAACATTACCCAGTTTATATTCTCACATCTCATAAATAGCTCCAGATAAACCTTAAATCTTATTATAATATACTCATCCAACTCTAAATTTATGAACATTCGTATATTAGAAAAACAATAGTAATATAATTTATTCTATAAATGAGCAAATACAGAAAAATATGCAAAAACAATCTCTTGTTGTCCGTGACCTGAATACATTGCGTCAAATTAATTGAAAAAATGTCTTTGTGACACGGACAAATTTGTGCATTATTTTAAATTTGCTCATTCACAGTAAATATAATTATATTTATTATACCTATTCTCTTATTACATTATTAAACTACATAACATTGCTTCCCCACATAACAGATTGTTTATATTTCACATACATCATTAATTCAACAAAAACGCTACCCATAATAAAACAGGTGGCAAATCTCTAACAACCCACCACCTGTATAATTCAATTCTTCTGTTTTTATCTACAATATATTGTTTTTTATCTTATATTTTCTATCTACAATATATTGTTCTTTTGTTTTTTGTCTTATATTTTCTATCTACAATATATTATTTTTTGTCTTATACTTTCTATCTACAATATAGCTTATATTTAACCTTAGTAATCTGATTTATCAAAACCATCTGATGAATTACTTGTATTCTTTGTATTATTCTTAGTCGATGACTTTGAGCTATTCTTTGAATTACTCTCATTAGTTGAATTGTAAGAATTTGATGAATTGTAAGAATTCTTTGAATTAGATGCATTACTTGAATTTGAACTGTTTTTAGACATTTTTATGTCCTCCTTTATTGATTTCAAATTCTAGTATGTGTTATTTTTTCAATAATATTCATATCATATTAAAATAAACAAAAAAAATCCTGCACTTTCGTGCAGGATGATATGTACGTGACAAGATTCGAACTCGCGGCCTTCTGGTCCGTAGCCAGACGCTCTATCCAGCTGAGCTACACGTACTAACATGATGTAAACACACCAATGCCGGCAACGGGAATCGAACCCGTATGGGAGTATAAGTCCCGCAGGATTTTA
>ERZ773204.391-NODE-391-length-37161-cov-5.648170_pt1 | contig 37161 bp, 34 predicted proteins | sample MGYA00581007_ERZ773204 | MGnify/ENA primary metagenome ERZ773204 (study PRJEB29015, sample SAMEA2737757) | human gut metagenome | biome: human gut; feature: human-associated habitat; material: faeces | place: China | collected 2012 ... | reverse complement strand
AATGTGTTTCAGCAAGCTTCAGCACTTCTGAAACTGTGTTGCGTGAGCAGCATAAACTGTTGGCAATAGATACATTATATTATGGATTTGAGTGAGAACAAGGAATGTGTTTTTTATAAAAAAATTGATATGAGAAGTTTAATTAGCATGAACTTATGTTATATAATTTGAAAAAATATAGTAAGGGAAAGGAGCAATATGAGATATATTTATAAGATTTCCGGAAAGATAAGTTTGATGTTTTACATTTTTACACTGTATCGGATATGGCACTTGTGTCAATACGGAGGTTTGCGAAGCCATGTTCCAACATTGGCGGTAGGAATGACAGACTTTGTGGGAACGTTTATTTTATGGGCGATTTCAAGGAAGGTTATCAGAAAGACAGACTCTGCATATCGTGAAAAAAGGACAGTTTTTTATACAGAAATTGCTATTTTTATTATGGCAACACTTTTCTTTGGAGGGCGCATAGTCTATTCTGCAATTCCATATCACGGGGCATTGTCGTGGAAAATGGAAGAATGGCTTCATAAAAAAGAGATAAAATTGGAGCATGATAATGTGTTTGAAAATGGTGTGGAAGGAATTTTGACGGATTTAGATGAAGAACTGGAATTGCCTGAAGAACTTTATATTGCAGATAAAGTTCAAATAGGATTTGACAAAAACGGAAAGATTCAAAACATTGACGCATTTATATACGGGAAAGATAAACAGGGAGAGAAAAGGACGTATCTCATCGACTATGATGCAGACAAGAGTGAGGACATGACAGTTTGGCTGGACGGAAATGTAAATGGCAAATATGATGAAGATATGCGTTTGTCTCCGATGACTCAGATTTTGAAAAGGGCAGAGTGGAAAAAGAAGGTAAATGTCTGGGCGAAAACAGATTATGAAGACAATATATATGAAATATTTTATCTTGGACGAAGAGCATTCGGTTCGGAGGAAGGTTTACGGTATGTTCCGGGAGATGCAGACGGAGACGGGAAGGAAGCCGGAGCGGATAGTTTATTGCAACTTAGAAGAGGCGGAGAAATTGTCGGTTTTGAGGTGTCCTTACATATTCCGGAAAAAAGTAGTGTTACACCTGTCCGATATATTATGGATCTTGAGTATATCAGTCAGGAGAAACTGAACGAAGAGAATGACAAACAGCAGATTGATAAAGCGAAAGATGCGAAGAAGTGGACGGTTGACAGAGGTAATGGAACGATGTATTTCCTATTAGATAACCGCAGCGGCTGGCGTTTGGTGGAAAAAGATGCGGCTGCCGGGAGCAGATTCTACGGACTGGAAAAGACTGCAGACGGAGGAAAGACATGGCAAAGTATAAATGAAACTCCGTTTGGCGAACAGTTTGGAGTTGCGGAAGGATTGTTATTTTTTGACGAGAGTTTTGGGGTTGCAGGGCTTACGGGTGCGTCCCAATCTGAATCTGAATTATACATAACGCGAGATGGAGGAATTTCATTTAAACAAATTGAACTTCCGATGAATACGGTTACGGAATTGCAGGAATCCGCAAAAGAATATGACTATATGCATATGCCGGAGGAGGAAAATAATATATTGACGATAACGGTGACAAAAGACGGAGCGGAGACAGACGGAATTGTGTTCCAATCGACAGATAAAGGAGTTACATGGACATATAAAGAGATGACTGAAAAATCAGGTGATTGATATTACCTGATTTTTTAGTGTTCAATATTCATGGCAGATAATATACTTTGTTTTTGTAAAACTTAAACAAAATTTAAGGAATAATGAATTGAAAAATGTTGACAAAGTACAAAAACTGGAATACTATTTTCTCATCAATACTATGTAGCGCATCACGCAAAATAAGGAGGGATTTGATGAAGAGAAAAGTTATGGCAGGTATGCTGACGTTTGCAATGCTTGGAATGTCACTGGGAGGATTTCAAACACCGCAAGTGCAGGCAGCGGAAGATTTAGGGAGAGTTGGAGTTCATGTGTCGGCGAAAGAGGGCGGATATGACGAGACACTTCCGGATTTACATTTTAAGAAAGCAGATGCGACAAAGACAAGCGGATATGTAAAAGTATATCCGGAGGAAAAAAGACAGACCTTTCTCGGAGTGGGAGGGGCTATGACGGAGTCGGCTGCTTACAATCTGCAGAAGTTAAGTAAGGAGAAGCAGGAAGAAGTTTACGAAGCGTATTTTGGAGAGAATGGGGCTAAGTATTCTGTTTTGCGTTCTACTATCGGTTCGGCGGACTTTTCAACAAGGTCTTACAGTTACAATGACACGGAAGAACCTGATCCGGAACTGAAAAATTTCAGTATTGAGAAGGATTGGGATTACATTATTCCGGCAGTGAAAAAAGCACAGTCATACAGACCGGACATCAAATTTTTTGCGGCACCTTGGGCACCGCCGGCATGGATGAAGAAAAGCGGTGTAAGAAGAGGACAGACAGGAACAGCAGGTATTAATTTTGTGGATAATTCCGTAAAACCGGAATACTATGAGAGTTATGCAAATTACCTTGTGAAATATATTCAGGAGTATGAAAAAGCGGGAATTGATGTATATTCATTATCTATGCAGAATGAAGCGCAGAACAATCCAAAATGGGAGGCGGCTACATGGTCTACAGATGCGGTGATTGATTTTGTGGGAAATCATCTCGGACCTGCACTCGAGAGAAATAACTTAGATCCACAACTTTTAATTTGGGATTGGGATAAGGGAAATGACCCGATGCACCATGACGGATTTATCGATTTTAACACAAAAGTATTGAGCAATGAAAAAGCAGGAAAATATATTGACGGAATCGCATTTCATTGGTATGCAGGTGATGTGTGGCATGAAATTCAGGGAGTTCCGATGTGGTCTAAAGACTTTTACAGTCTGGATACGGTGAAAGAAAAATTCCCGGATATTCATCTGTATGCCACAGAGGCATGTCAGGAAAAAGGGGCATGGTTTGGAAGTTTTGATCCTGCTGACCGATACATTTATGATATTTTAAATGATTTTGAACACGGAACGGAAACATGGATTGACTGGAATCTTGTTCTCGACAGAGAGGGAGGCCCTACTCAGGGTGTAGTAAACAAATGTCACGCTCCTGTTATGCTAGATGAAAATAATAACGTATGCTATCAGCCGTCTTATTACATTTTGAAACAGATTAGCCGAACGGTACAGCCCGGAACAGTCAGCATTAAGACAACGACAGATACGGACATTGTGAAAACGGCGGTAATGGACGATGAGGGAGTGGTTTCTGTCATGCTTGGAAATATTACGGATAGCGAGAAGAAAGTTACCGTGATAGATGATGACAGAAGTGTGGACGTTACATTAAAACCACATTCACTGACAACAGTGAAGTATGACAGCGACTATCAGCCTGACGAAGATATAGACGCAACACTTCCTGACGTGGCAGTAAAACCGATTGCCGCAACAGCAAGCAGTTATGAGAAAAATCCAATCTACAATTATCAGGCAGTTTCAGCCATCGACGACAGCATGAAGACAAGATGGGCAAGTGACTGGACAAATCAGGAAGACATTACATTTGAGCTTTCGTCAAGAGCGACTGTTTCCGGTATACAGTTGTATTTTGAAAACGGACATGATGCGCTGTATGATATTCAGGTATCTGACGATGGGAAAAACTTCAAAACCGTCAAAACGGTGATGATAGAGGAAATGAAGTCTCCGCAGGTAACGGTACGGTTTAACCCTGTAAAAGCGAGATATGTAAGATTCCAGGGTATTCAGAGAAATGATAAATATGGATATTCCATTTATGATGCAAAGGTATTGGTAAAACAATAATAAAAAAACTGCTGCGCTGTGTAAAACGGTGCAGCAGTTTTCATGTTATTCCCCTTTTTGAATCATTTTTCTATATTTTCCCGGTGTCATATTAATGATTTTATAAAACAGTCTGGAAAAATGCTGGGAATCATTCAACCCTATTGATAAAGCAATATCCACAAGGGGCATATCGGTGGAACTCATCAACTGAATTGCCTGATTGATCCGATAAATATTAATGTAGTTGGCAAGCGTAAGATTCATGTGCTGGGAGAAAAGTTTTCCAAGATAGCGGGTGGAAATGTTCAATTCTTTCGCAATATCGGGAATTAAAATCTTCTCCTGAAAATGTTCCGAAACATATTGAAGCGTATAGGAAATATAACGGTTCTGCACATGAACACTCGGTGTCAGAGGTTCGTCCTTAGAAACCTGTTCCAAAACGTATAGCATTAACTGTGCGACATACAGATTGGTTGATATGGCGGAATAAGAATTCGGATTCTGATAAACGCCCACAATGGAAGTCACTAGATTAAAAAGGGTAATGTTTGACGGTTGTTTATAATAAAAATCGCAGTGAAATAATAAGGCATCTGAAAGTGATATGGAAAATTCAGGTGTCTTTTTCACTAAAATATGTGCAAACAATTCAGGTTCAAAGTGAATGTGCAGAAATTCACACTGCTCATTTTCTTTCACCTCAAAAGAATGAACCGTGTTCGGTAAAATCATAATAAAATCATCTTTTTTGCAGGAAATATCTTTTCCGTTAATATTCATAAAACAATTTCCCTGTGTAATCAGATAGACCTCAAAACTGGTATGAATATGACGCCCAAAGAGATACGGACCTGAGTGACTTTGCAGACAGCCTCCGGAGACGGCACAGGCGGAAATATCAAAGTAATCAGATGATGTTGAAGAAACCATTATATACCTCTTTTCCTGCCATAAAATTGGCATATTTTCTCTGTCTACAAGTATACAGAGAAAATGAAGTGATGTAAAGGAGAAAAGACATTGACACTTTTGTCAATATATTTTATTCTACAAACAATCGAATAAAAAAGAAAAGGAGAAATACATGGGATTTTCATTTGATGTCAGTGTACCGGTAGTGACGGTATTTTTTCAGGGATTGCTGAGTTTCTTTTCACCGTGCGTGCTTCCGCTGATACCGATTTATATTAGTTATCTGTCAGGAGGAGCGGGAGTAAAAGGAGAGGACGGCAAGATTCATTTTAAAAAGAGTAAAGTAATGCTTCACACGTTATTTTTTGTTTTGGGAATCAGTTTTACTTTTGTTGTTTTAGGGCTGGGAGTTTCAGCGTTTGGAAGTTTCTTCAAGGATAATCAGTTGATTTTTGCGAGAGTAGGCGGGGTTCTTGTTGTCGGATTTGGGTTATACCAACTTGGGGCGTTTGGAAAGAGTTCTTTTCTTGGAAAAGAGAGACGTTTGCCGATGAAAGCAGATGTGCTTGCCATGTCCCCGATTGTTGCCCTTGTTATGGGATTTACGTTTAGTTTTGCGTGGACGCCATGTGTAGGACCGACGCTTGCCAGTGTACTTTTAATGGCAGCATCGGCGACGACAAAGTGGACGGGGTTTGCACTGATAGGCGTATATACGGCAGGTTTTGTTCTTCCGTTTTTGGCAGTTGGATTGTTTACGACTACAGTTTTAGAATTTTTCAAAAGTCACATGAAAGTAGTCAGGTATACAGTGAAAATCGGGGGAATTCTGATGATTCTTATGGGTGTACTGATGTTCACGGGAAAAATGAACGCATTTACCGGATATTTATCGGGAACTTCTTCCAATACGGAGACAAAGAAACCGGAGAAAAAAGCGGAGGAAACGGAGGCGGAGAAGCAGGAGAAAGAATCTGAAGACAGTGAGATGTCCGCCATTGATTTTACTTTATATGACCAGTATGGAAAAAAACATTCTTTGGCAGACTATAAAGGAAAAACCATTTTCCTGAATTTCTGGGCCACATGGTGTCCGCCGTGTAAAGCGGAGATGCCGGACATACAGAAACTTTATGAATCATATGGAGATGACGAGGAAGTGGCTATTTTAGGTGTGGCTGCTCCAAATATAGGGAATGAGACAGATGAAGAGGGAATTAAGACATTTTTAAAAGAAAATGGTTATACTTATCCTGTACTCATGGATACGGAAGGAGAATTATTTATGCAATACGGTATATCTTCCTATCCGACTACGTTTATGATTGATAAAGAAGGAAATATCTTTGGATATGTCAGTGGTCAGTTGTCGGAGGATATGATGAAGAGTATTATTCGGCAGACAATAGAAGGAAAACGTGAATAATAACTATGGGAAATATAGGCGATTTATGATATAGTCAAGGAAATAGAAATTAAAAGGAGGGATTGTTATGCCAGCACTTTATGCACATAACCAGTTTGGAAATCGTGTTTTACAGAAACTTGATGCGAAGAAAAGAGAGTTTCTTTTAAGGAATTTGAGACAGTTTAGAATAGGGTTACAGGGTCCGGATTATCTGTTTTTCTACAAACCTTTATCGCCTAACCCGGTAAGTCAGATAGGGTTTCAGATACATGAAAGACCGGCGTCAGAATTTATAGAATACGCAAGAAAGGTGATTCGGGAAAACGGAACGGAATCTCCGGAGTATGCGTATATTCTCGGTTTTATCTGCCATTTTGCTCTGGACAGCGAGTGTCATTCATTTGTGGCAGAGGAAATGGAGAGAACGGGAATCGGTCATGTGGAGTTGGAGAGTGAGTTTGAGAAATTTTTAATGCGAAAAAATGGTGAAGAACCGCTTTCTTATCCGGTAGGAAAAACTTTTCCGACAGATAAGGACACGGCGAAGTGTGTAGCAAAGTTTTATGAAGGCGTGGAGCCGGAGGAAGCACATAAAGCGTTAAAATCCATGAGAAAATATAAGAGTATTCTTGTGGCGCCGGGGAAAGTGAAAAGAACTATTTTAAATAGAGGAATGAAACTGTCCGGACAGTACGATGCCCTTCAGGGACATTTATTTAAAGTGGAAGATAATCCAAAGTGTGTGGAAAGCAATGCAGGTCTTTATGAGAGATTTAAAAATGCTGTTCCGGTAGCAGAATATCTTATTCAGAAATTTGATGAGTATTTGGAAGGAAATGAACTGGACGAACGCTTTGAACGTGATTTTGAGTAACCGCGGGGGACATACAAATGAATAAGAGTAAATTGACGAAGTTAGAAAAATATTGGATTTTATATGATGTGGGGAATTCGGCATTTATTTTGCTTGTATCTACGATTATTCCGATTTATTTTGATGCAATGGCAGAAAAAGCGGGAATTTCAGAGGTGGATTATCTGGCGTATTGGGGATACGCAACTTCTGTTGCCACATTTTTGGTGGCAATTATCGGTCCTATTTTAGGAACAATTGCAGATACGAAAGGATATAAGAAACCGATTTTTGCCGTCAGTATGATGGTCGGAGTGCTTGGCTGCGCAGGACTTTCCCTTCCGACATCGTGGATTGTCTTTTTGGCAGTGTTTGTGGTGGCGAAAGTAGGATATTCAGCCAGTTTGATATTTTATGATGCAATGCTTGCTGATGTGACGACACCTGAGAGAATGGATACGGTGTCCTCACACGGCTATGCATGGGGGTATCTTGGAAGCTGCTTTCCATTTATCATCAGTTTAATATTCGTATTGTTTCATGAGAAAATCGGAATCAGTATGACGGCTGCAATGATATTTGCTTTTTGTTTAAATGCCGGCTGGTGGTTTTTAGTCACTTTGCCTCTTTTGAAAAACTATGAGCAGACACATTATGCGGAAAGAGAGAAAAATCCGATTCGTTCAAGTTTTAGAAGATTGGGACAATCCTTCAGTGAAATAAAAGAACATAAAAAGATATTTTTGTTTTTAATTGCTTTTTTCTTTTATATTGATGGAGTGTATACAATTATTGACATGGCCACAGCGTATGGAAGTGCTTTAGGTTTGGATACGACAGGACTTTTAGTTGCGCTTTTAGTTACACAGATTGTTGCATTTCCGTTTGCACTGTTTTTTGGAAAGGCGTCGAAGAAATACGAGACGGACAAATTGATTAAAATATGTATTGTGGCATATACGGGCATTGCAGTTTTTGCTATTCAGTTGGACAAACAGTGGGAGTTTTGGGTGCTTGCGGTAGTTGTCGGAATGTTTCAGGGGGCCATACAGGCGTTATCCCGCTCCTATTTTGCTAAAATTATTCCGCCTGAAAAGTCGGGAGAATTTTTTGGTCTGTTTGACATTTGCGGAAAAGGGGCTTCATTTATGGGAACAGCGCTGATGGGAGCGTTTGCTCAGTGGACAGGAAGTCCGAACGGGGGAGTGATTATCTTAGCAATTATGTTTTTGATAGGATTGGCAGTTTTTGTAAAGGCGAATCGACTGGAGGGATAATGAATGAAAGTAAAGAAATTAAGTACAGACAGGCAAATCGGAATAGGAGTGTTCTCCTATATCAAGTACGACGCCTGTTCGTTATATGAATGGGAAGAAATACTTAGAGGAAAAAGGATATAATGTTATTGACGGTTTGTTATTTCAGAAGAAAGATTTCTACCGTTCGGGAAGTATTCAGGAGCGGGCAAAAGAATTTAACGAACTGCTTTATCGAGATGACGTACAAATTTTAATGTCTTCTATAGGTGGAAACAATACAAATTCCATTTTACCTTATATTGATTATGAGTATTTAAGAAAACACCCGAAAATGATTGTCGGTTATTCGGATACAACGGCACTTTTATTGGCGATTTATGCAAAAGCGGGACTGGTGACATTTTATGGACCTGCACTGGCAGCGTCTTTCGGGGAATTTCCGCCGTTTGTCGATATGACATATGAATACTTTGAAAAAATGCTTCGGTATACGGAAGGGACATTTTCATACAAGCAGCCGGAATATTGGACAGATGAATTTGTTGATTGGAGTACACAGAACCGCTCTAAAGAAAAAAGAGATAACGAATGGGTATGTGTAAAAGAAGGAAAGTGTGCAGGAAGAGTTGTCGGCGGGAATCTGAACACGATGGAAGGATTTTTCGGAACGGAATATATGCCGGAAATACGAAAAGGAGATATTCTTTTTATTGAAGATTCGCTAAAAGATGCCTGTACGATAGAAAGAAGTTTTTCATTATTAAAACTGGCAGGCGTGTTTGATAAAATCGGCGGACTGATTTTAGGAAAACATGAAAAGTTTGACGACAATGGAACGGGAAGAAAGCCGTATGACATACTAATGGAAGTTATCGGGGAAGCAGATTTTCCTATATTGGCTGAGTTTGACTGTTGCCACACTCACCCGATGTTTACTTTACCGATAGGCTGCAAGATAGAACTGAATGCGACAGAGAAAGAAGTGACTTTATTAGAAACCCCGTTTGATATATAGGGAGGTGTCAAAATATGAAAAAGAAAATGCTTCTGTGTCTTCTCACTATTTTTCTCTTTACTGTTTTTGTTACGGGCTGTGACGTGGAAAAAGAAAAATCACAAAGTTATCTGAATGCGAAGGTGATTGAAGTGAGGGAAAATACTCTCATAGTTAAACCGACAGATAATAAAGAAACGAAAGCCCCAAAGGAAGTAAAAGAGGCAGAGAAACTCACCTTAGATTTAACCGGATTTGATATAAAAGCAATGCCGGAAAATTTGACGGAAGGCGAAAAAATTCGTGTGGTCTTTAATGAAGATAGTGTGGAAAAGGGAGATATTTCTAAAATTAAAATCGCATTTGCCATCTACCGCATGGATAAGAACGGAGATATAATAACAGAATAAAGATTTTTGCAAGTGAAAGAGTGTGAGTTGTATTAAAATTATGCTCTTTCATTTTTTGTGTTTTCAAAACTTTTTCAATTTAAAGCATAAAAACGTTGAAGAATTACAGAAATGAAGTTATAATGAGTTGGAAACAAAAATGAAAGAGGATTTAGTTATGAAAATAATAAGTACATTATATAATCTGATGTGGGGAGATTTGATTACAATACCCCTTCCGGGCGGAAGTTCAATAGGTTTATCCCTATTGGTAATGATTTTAGTTCCGGCGGGGATTTTTTTCACAATAAGGACAAGGTTTATCCTGCTGAGAAAATTTCCACACATTCTGCAGATTGTGAAGGAAAAGAAAAGTGAGACACAGAAAAACAGCATATCAGGTGTACAGGCATTGATTGTATCTACGGCAACCCGTGTAGGTATGGGAAATTTAGTCGGAGTTGTTGCGGCAATTTCGGCAGGTGGAGCGGGAGCGGTCTTTTGGATGTGGATTTCAGCCCTGATTGGTTCGTCCACGGCGTTTGTGGAGGCGACACTGGCTCAGATGTATAAGGAGAAAGATCCATTATATAACGGTTATCGGGGCGGTCCGGCATATTATATTCATTCATATATGACAAGGAAAAAAGAGAGAAGATATAGTTTAATAGCCGTTTTATTTGCGATTTCAGGGTTGGTATGCTGGTGTGGAATTAGTCAGGTAATCAGTAATTCCGTAACTTCATCAATGGAAAATGCGTTCCACATTCCACCGATTTATACAACGGTTATACTTGTGGTAGTTTCTGCTATTATTGTTTTAAGAAAAAATGCAACTGTGAAAGTACTGGACGTTGTGGTTCCGATTATGGCAGGGGGTTATTTGCTTATTACACTGTTCATTATTGGAAAGAACATCGGAATGCTTCCGGAAGTTTTCAGCAGAATTTTTGCTGAGGCGTTTGGAATCCGTCAGGTTGTCGCAGGTGGATTTGGCGCAGTTTTGATGAACGGGGTAAAAAGAGGATTATTTTCCAACGAGGCAGGAAGCGGTTCGGCGCCGTGTGCCGCAGCGGCAGCGGACGTAAGCCACCCGGCGAAGGCAGGACTTTTACAGGCATTTGGTGTATTTATCGACACGATTGTGATTTGCAGTTGTTCTGCGATGATTATGCTTTTAGTACCGCAGGGAAAAGTAGAAGGTCTTGTTGGTATGGAATTTTTGCAGAAGGCAATGGAATATCACATGGGCGAATTTGGAGTGATTTTCATTACATTTACGCTATTGTTGTTTAGTTTTTCGACATTTATCGGTGTGTTGTATTATGCAAGGTCAAATGTGGCGTATTTATTCGGAGATAACTGGACATCACAGACAATTTATAAAATAGTTGCACTGGCAATGTTGTTTATCGGTGGACTGGCGACATATACATTTGTCTGGGATTTGGGAGATGTGGGAGTCGGACTGATGACGATTTTCAATATGCTTGTTCTGATTCCGATGTCAAAACAGGTAATAAATGTGTTGAAAGATTATGAGAAAAAAGTATAAAGTGTGGGCAGGGAGATTATTTTTCCTGCCCGTTTTTATTTTATAGTAATGAATGAAAATAATTTTCTAAAATACTTCCGGTTTCTTTGGCGGTATAGACAAAATCAGAATCCGTCAAATATTGAAAGAAAGAATAGAAAGCGGTGCATATGCTGGATTCTTTTATTTGGATAAAAGAAAATTGGAAGTTTTCTTTCAAAGAAAAAATCGTAACGGTATGTGATTCATGCAATTCAATGTTCAAGTAAGTAGGAGTATGAAAGGACGGCTTTAAAATATATGGGGTGAAAGCCTCGGCATCTCTATTGCGAAAATAACTTTTCAGCATTACTTTTCGTTCTTCGGGAGAAAATCCCATTTCTAAATTCTTATACTGTCCGAAACATTTTCCCGTCTGGCAAAACATTTCCAGTCCCGGCTCGGAAAAGAAAGAAATTGTCGTTCCCGATTTTTTTCGGGGGGGGGAGGGTAGAAGCAGAAACAACCTTATACATTTCCTGTAAAGCCGCTATATGCTCTTCTGCATGGGGAATCTGTTTGAAAGATTCCTTTGAAAGTTCAAAAGAAGTATCCATAAAAAACAGGCACGGGTGAAATTCTAAACTGTGAGAAGGAAGACCGTATTCAATATAATTTTCTTGTAAATGATTAATAATTTTAAATGTATTGTCGGCATATTTGATTAGTGGCTGAGCCATATCAAAAATACGGTAAAATTCTTTGCGATATTTTTCTATGGCAGTATCCGTATCATGTAAACTGACTGTTTTAAAATCTGAAGATATAGTCAGAAGATATTCCGAAGTAATAATATAGTAAGGCATAATCAGCATTTTTTCATCACTGGGAGTAAGGTTACTGTACAAATAATAAGGCCGGTAAATGTCTTTTAAAATTTCGGATAATGGTAAAATATGAGATAGTGCTTCCAAATTTTGACATGGATATACAGTGTTTAGCGGATTTTTGTTCAATGTAATTAAATGTTTTACCGACGCTTCTCCTTTAAAATCCGCAAATAATCCTTTTAAAATAAAGAAAATATATCGATATGAAGTTGGCAGATTGAAAAGAATTTCCGGTTTATTATTATTTTTTAATTCAGATTGTAGAATAGATAAAATTTTATTTTCTACATTGGGTACCGGAGAAAATGGTTCGTAGTAATCAAGAGTTTCGGAAAAAGAAATATTTTTCTTATTTTCTTCATCAAGGAACGAAAGACTCTCAATTAGGCTTTTAATGTAGCACCGACTCATATATTCTGATTTTCCCACTTTTTCTATTTCATACAATTCCAACAATTCTTTTTTCTCAATCGGACTGATTCTGAGATAAGAACAGAAGTCTTTGACAAAATCCAGACTGGGAAGCCGTTTTCCCGTCACCATTCGTTGAATGGAAGTTTTATCTAAAGAAGAATGTTTCGCCATTTGATATACATTACTCCCGCTATTGATTAAGAGTTGGCGACAACGCTCACTAAATTCTGACATATGTTTTCCTCCCTCATTGTAATAACTATAGAAATTATACAGAGAGTTTGGACATATCACAAGTTTATCCAGTGAAAAAATGGGGCACAGTGGGTAGCACATATTGAATGGGGAGTGGAGTGGGGAATATGATGGAATATGTCAGAAAAAGGAAGAGGAGGGTAGAAAGTAAATAAGTTTATCTAGAAAAAGGAGGAAAAGAGATGTCTAAAAAAGTAATTAGAAATTGTATGTTAATTATGGCAGTCTGTTTTTTGATACTCGGAATACTGTTCAAATCAAATGCTGAAAGACAGAAAGGGATACAAGCAACGACAGGAATAATGATTGACGGAAAGTATCAGCCTACATCATCAGGAAGAATTGGTGCAAATCAGGAAAAATATGAAGCGGCTAATACGACAGGAACTACGTTTTATGTTCTTGCAGGAGTAACGGGAGTTATAGGAGTGGTAATGCTTATTGGGGGCAGAAAAAAATAATATGAGGAGGCAGAAAGTATGTACGTCAGCAGGAATAGTATGGATTTTTGGGAAATAGTTCCTATGTTTTTCGCAATTATGGTAGGTATTCTTGTTTTATTAATGCTTGCCTATGTTTTTTATCAAAATAAAGATAAAAAGAAAGAACTAATTTCCAAGAAAGTCACTGTTTTGGAGAAACCTATTCAGCAGGGAAATCTTGAATGGTATGTAATGGAAGGCGAAAATGGAGAGAGAATGAAATTGAGAAGTTTTCAGGGAAATAGTCTTTTTATTTCTGTAGGTGATAAGGGAGTTGTCAGTTACAGAGGAGAAACGATAGAATCATTTAAAAGAGAATAAAAAACGATATAAGGGAACTTAAGAGAAAAACATCAAAGTTCCCTTATTGCTTATTGCTATACTCCTATAAGTGTGCTATCATAACATCATTCACAGACATTCTATTTGTGAATCGGCCAATCGGCTTATCCTGAGGAAATCCCTCAACTTTACCAAACAACAAATTTATAACAAATGTTTGCATGAAGTATCTTGCTGAAAATTCCTTTTTTGCGTATACTCTAAACATAAGATTTCTTTGCATTTCTGCAAGGTTTTTCATGCAAAGTGAAAGGAGAAGCCTATGCAGGACAAAGAAAACAGAGAAGTGAAAAACAGTGTATTTGTAGATTTATTCTATGCAGATGAGTCAGCGGAAGAAAATGACATCGCCCTTTTTAATGCAATTCATAATGAATCATTGCCGGAGGGAACAACTATCAGGCGGTTTAAAGTCGATACGACAATCTATATGAATTTTCAAAACGATATTTCCTTTGATGCAGGTGGAAAACTACTTATATTCGGGGAACATCAATCCACCGTTAATGAAAATATGCCTCTCCGAAGCCTTTTATATATCGGACGTGCCTATGAGCAATTAGTTGCCATTCGTGACCGCTATAAAAGGAAGCAAGTTCCTCTTCCCACACCTGAATTTTATACATTTTACAATGGAAAAGAAAAGTGGGATAAGGAAAAAGAATTACGGTTATCGGACGCCTATATGATAAAAGATTCCCAACCCATGTTGGATTTAAAAGTGAAAATGATCAATATTAATCCGAGTGAACAGCATGAGATTTTAGAAAAATGTCAAGTTTTACGGGAATACAGTCAGTTTATTGACACGGTACAGAAATACCAGGTTTTGGAAATAGACGAACCATATAAAAGGGCAATCCGGGAATGTATTGAAAAAGGGATTCTTGCTGACTATTTGAAGCGAAAGGGAAGCGAGGTTGTAAATATGTTGACAGCAGAATATGATTATGAGATGGATATTGAGGTACAGAGAGAGGAGGCTTTTGAGAACGGAGAAAAAGTAGGAATAGAAAAGGTTAACCAATTATATACCAAATTAAAACAACTTGGAAGAACCGATGATATTTTGAAAGCAATAGAGGACGCTGAGTATCAGAAAAAATTACTTGAAGAGTACAAGATTATATAAAGAGACAAAAAGTAAGGGACTGAGTTGGTGTTTGAGAAATAAATACAGAGAGTATTGAAAAACGATACTCTCTGTAAAGCATTTCTTTATCTCATAAATTCATTAATGACGTGTAAAACGCCGTCCTCATCGTTGGATTTTGTAATATAATCTGCGCTTTCTTTGACGAGAGGCTGGGCATTTTCCATGGCAACTCCAAGTCCGGCGTATTCAATCATTGTCAAATCATTATAACCGTCCCCACAGCAAATCATAGAGTCGGCAGTCAATCCAATACTGTTTAACAGTTTCTGCAGGGAATGTGCCTTATCAATACGCTGTGGCATGATTTCCAAGAAAAAAGGCTCTGACAGATAAATATTTAATTGAGAGTGGAAATGTGATTTCACCGTTTCCAATGCCTTTGCGATTATTTCTTTGTTCCCCGTACCGAGCAGTTTATTGACCGGAAAAGTGATTTCAGATAAAAAGTCATCTGTCTGTACAATCGGCATCTGATTGATGCGGGATTCCAATTCAGTAAATTGGTTTGTTTTCATACCGGATAAAATATGTGTGTCCGTGTAAGTGAGCAAATCCATATCATAGGATTTGAGCATTTCGTAAATCGGTCGGATAACTTCCGATGGAATCGTTCTGTTATACAGAAGTTCTTTGCTTCGGCAGTCAATAATTCTGGCGCCGTTGAAAGATAAAATGTAACTGCCGTATTTTTCTAAATGAAGTTCTTTTGCCAGCGGCAAAATTCCCGGTGTGGGACGGCCGGAGGCGAGAACAACTTTTTTTCCCTTTTCCTGAATATCAATTAACGCCTGTTTCGTCGGCTCTGTAATTTCTTTTTTTGAGTTTGTCAGTGTCCCGTCTAAGTCGAGAACAAGAATCTGATAGTCCATAATTTCTCCTAGCGTAATTTTTGTAATGCTTCCACAATCTCAGGAAATTCCATGCTGTGAGAAGCTTTTACCAATATGGTATCCCCTTTTTTCACGATAGAATGCATCTGTGAAAGAAATTCTTCTTTTGTGGCGAAATAAAGTGTTTCGCTTTTTGATGTAACGGAGTTTGCTCCATTTACAAATTCCTGTGCAAGTGTTCCGATACAGCAGATAAGGTCAGTTTCCTTTTTGGCGGCATATACACCCACTCCGTAGTGGAGTGCTTTTTCATCTTCGCCAAGTTCGCCCATATCGCCTAAAATGGCAACCTTGCGTCCAAGAGCGTTAGAAAGCACGTCCAAAGATGCTTTCATGGATACCGGATTTGCATTATAGCAGTCATCGATAATAAGAAAATCGTCCGTTTCAATCAGATTATTTCTTCCGGAAACGGGAAGAAGACTTTCTATTCCTTTTTGGATTTCTTCGTTTGTTAAGCCGAGACTATATCCGACGCACGCTCCGGCAAGCGCATTATAAACCATGTGTGCTCCAGGAAGGTGAATGTTTGCATTTACTGTTCCGTTTGGAAGATGAAGTATACATGAAGTTCCCTTTAATCCGAGAGAATGCACGTCAGTTGCATAGTAATCGTGACGCTCTGTCAGACCGAAGAACACAGGAGTAATTCCTTTTACATTTTGTACTGTAATTAATTTATCGTCATCGCCGTTTAAAATAATCTGTGCCCCGTCACGCATAAAGTCAAACATTTCTGTTTTGGCACGGAGAACTCCGTCACGGTCAATCAAGTTTTCCAAGTGACAGAAACCGATATTTGTGATGACGCAGATGTCCGGGCGGGCAACTTTTGCGAGGCGGTGCATTTCCTCAAATTCATTTATACCCATTTCCAAAACGGCAACTTCGTGTTCTTCACGGATATTGAAAATCGTTAAAGGAAGCCCGATTTCATTGTTGAAATTTCCCTCTGTTTTTAGTACGGAATATTTCTGTTCCAGAACTGAGGCAATCATTTCTTTTGTACTTGTTTTTCCCACGCTTCCCGTAATGCCTACGACTTTAATGTCGAGGGCAAGCCGGTAATATTCTGCCAAATCTTTTAACGCCTGCTCGCAGGATTTAACAAGAATATAAGAATAAGGTACATCTCCCAAATCTTTTTCGGATAAAGCACATAAAGCGCCGTTTTCCATAACCTGTGGAATAAAATCGTGTCCGTCCACTCTCGCGCCTTTTATGGCAACAAAAAGAAAGTCCTTTTCAACTTTTCGGCTGTCGATGGCGACACCGCTCACTTCCAAAGAAAGTTTAGTTGAATCTCCGAAATATGTACCGCCACAGGCTGTGGCGATTTCATGTAAAGACATATTTTTCATGAAAAGACTCCTTTCTAGTTATATTTTTCCAATGATTTCTGAATGATCAGTTCGCAGAGGTCACCGTAAGAAATACCGGCTGCCTGTGCTTCCTTCGGTAAGAGACTTGCGGAAGTCATTCCCGGAAGACTGTTTACTTCAAGACAGTAAATTTCTCCGTCCTCTGTTAAAAGGAAGTCGGCGCGGGAATAAACGTCTAATTTTAATGCAGCAAATGCTTTTTCGGTTGCTTCCTGCATTCTTTTTGCGATTGCATCATCAATATGCGCCGGACAGATTTCTTCCGTGCAGCCTGCCTGATATTTGTTTTTGTAATCAAAGAAGTTTGATTTTGGAATGATTTCAATAACAGGAAGAGCCTTTCCGTCAATGATACCAACTGCAAATTCACGTCCTTTGATGTATGGTTCGATAATGATTTCGTCCTCATATTTGAAGGATTCTTCCACGGCAGTTTTGTATTCTGCCTCTGTCTGTGGAATGTATACGCCGATACTCGATCCTCCGGAGCAAGGTTTTACGACAACCGGAAGGGAAAGTCCCAACTCATTGAACGGTGTATCTTTGTCGGCTTTTTTTAACCACATTCCGGCAGGTGTAGGAACACCGGACATTTTGAAAATCTGTTTCGTAACTCCTTTGTCCATTGCCAATGCGCTTCCGAGAGAATTTGGCCCTGTATATTTGATGCCAAGAATGTCGAATGTGGCCTGTAATTTACCGTTTTCTCCAATGTCACCGTGAAGTCCCATAAAGACAATATCTGCCATACGGCAAAGTTCGATAACATTTGGCCCGAGTAAAGATGGAGACTGGTCAGGGCGGGACGCTTTTACCGCCTCCAAATCAGGTTCCGTTGTTTTGATTCCCTCCGCGATTTCAAGACCGCTGTTTTCCAAAGTGAATACTTCCGCCAATTTGTCAGAATCATATTCTAATCCCATAAATGCGTCTAAAAGGAACACATCGTGCCCTCTTTCTTTTAATGTACGGCAGATACCTGCACCCGAGGAGAGAGATACGTCTCTCTCTGTGCTGAGTCCGCCTGCTAATACGATGATTTTCATAGTGTAATCTCCTTTATTGCTCTTTTAAACTCATTTGATTTAATAAATCTTTTTTCACTGTATATAATTTCTCTGATAAATCTACATAGACACGGTGCGGATAGACAAGACGTTTGGTTTCGTCCCAAAGCGTCTCTTTTTCCTTGCGGCAATAGTCTGCGATATCCATAACGGACGGTGTTTCGTATACGCAGGCACCGTTGATGAAAATCGGTTTTAATAACTCACGAACTTCGTAAGTGCCGCCTTTTAATAATGTCTTTTTCCATGTATCTACCGGATCGAAGAGAAGTAAATCTTCTTCACAGTTTATCACTTCGTCCGCAAAACAGATTAAATCTGCCTTGATTTTTCCGGTTGTCTTTTCGTAAATGCGGAAAATGGTTTTGTTGCCCGGATTTGTGATTTTCTCTGTATTTTCCGATAATTTGATTTTAGGAATAAATTCTCCGTCCTCATTTTGAATGGCGGCAAGTTTGTATACACCGCCAAACGACGGACAGTCTTTTGAAGTAATCAGATGCGTTCCAACACCCCATGAAGTGATGGCTGCCCCCTGCATTTTCAAGTCGTGAATCAGATATTCGTCCAAGTCGTTGGACGCAGAGATGTATGCGTCCTCAAAACCGGCTTTATCTAACATTTTTCTCGCCTTCTTAGAGAGGTAGGCAAGATCTCCGCTGTCCAAACGGATTCCGTAGTTTTTCAATTCCATGCCGGACTCACGCATTTCCTTAAAGACACGAATGGCGTTTGGCACGCCGGATTTTAATGTATCGTAAGTGTCCACAAGAAGACAGCATGAGTTAGGGTAAAGATCTGCATATTTCTTGAATGCAGTATACTCATCAGGAAAACTCATAATCCAACTGTGGGCGTGTGTTCCGCTGATGGCAACTCCAAATTCTTTCCCTGCAAGCACGTTAGATGTAGCGGCACAACCGCCAATCATTGCGGCTCTTGCACCATACAGCCCGGCATCAGGTCCCTGAGCACGTCTTAAACCGAACTCAAGAACACGGTCATTTCCTGCGGCAAACGTGACACGGGCAGTTTTTGTCGCAATAAGCGACTGATGGTTGATGATATTTAAAATGGCCGTCTCAACCAACTGTGCTTCCATAATCGGTGCGATTACTTTAATTAAAGGCTCTTTTGGAAAAACAACCGTTCCTTCCGGAATGGCATAAATGTTTCCGCTGAAATGAAATCCGCTTAAATAATGTAAGAAATCCTCGCTGAATATATTTAAACTGCGAAGATACTCCACATCTTCATAAGAAAAGTTCAAATTTTTGATATATTCGATTACCTGTTCCAGCCCGGCGGCAATGGAATATCCGTTGTTGCATGGATTTGAGCGGAAAAACATATCAAAAACAACAACATCATTTTCTCCGCTTTCAAAATATCCCTGCATCATTGTTAATTCATATAAATCAGTTAATAGGGTAAGGTTTCTTGTATTCATCATTTTTATCCTTTTACCTTCAATCTTTATTTTTACAGGTTATTATTTGTATGACAAAGCATACTTATTTCATTATACCATTAAATAAATAAAAATGTAACGTTAAATGAAAAAATGCAGCATTACAATAGTGCTGCATTTTTTTTGATTGTTTCCTGTATAATGTTTTGACAATATGCCCCGAAATGTTTCTGGTCTTCTCGGTCTAAAGATTTGTAGTCAATAGGTTTTCCGTATTCGAGAACAACGTGGGTTTTTCTGATTTTTGGAAAATGATTTTCAAAAATTTCTGAAGTGTTGTTCATGGAAATCGGGATAACCGGACAACCGGTCTTTGTCGCAATTTTTAGCGCTCCGTCTTTAAACGGAAGCATGCTTAATTCTTCCCCTTTATTTCTCGTTCCCTCAGGGAAAATACAGATAGAAATTCCCTGTTTCACATAGTCAATGGCAGTGAGAATAGTTTTTAGGCCTTCCTTTGCATTTTCACGGTCAAGGAACAGACAGTAAAGATTTTTCATCCAGTCTCTTAAAAGAGGAAATTTCAACATTTCTTTCTTTGCCACATATCCGGTCAGACGCTTACAGCGGGAGTAGGTAAGAAGAATGTCAAAAAAACTTCTGTGATTGCCGATAAAAAGGACAGGTTCATCGGGAATATTTTCTTCTCCGATAACAGTTACTTTCACACCGGTAATCCAAAGGATAAGTTTGAATGCACCCTGCACAATGCGAAGAGAACTGTAATCTTTCGCTTTGCGGTTAAATTTCCCAATAATCCATTCCACAATAAGAACGGGGATAAATAGGACTAAAAATAAAATAACGGTTGTGGAAACCAATATAAAACGTATCATAACGCAAATCCTTTCTAATATCTTCCATATAAATGAGATAATTCCAGCAGTTTTTCCGCCAGTTCATCGGTCAGTGTCTCTTTTTTATAACGCCATGACCAGTTATCCATTGCCACACCCGGACAGTTCATACGCCCTTCGTTTCCGATGCCAAGTGCGTCCTGCAAAGGGAAAATCGCATAGGTGGCGATTGTACCGAGACAGGTGCGGATAAAATCGAAATGGACAGAACTTCCGTCCGTATTCATATAGCGGCGGACTTTGTCACGCGCCGTTTCTCTGACTGCTTCGTACCAGCCTTTTGTCGTATTATTATCGTGTGTTCCGGTGTAACAGATACAGTTTGTTGTAGTGAACTGGTGTGGAAGGAAACTGCTTTCCGTCTCAGACTCAAAGGCAAACTGCAGCACTTTCATGCCCGGAAAATGAAAACGGTCGCGGAGACGCTCCACTTCAGGAGTGATTACGCCCAAATCTTCAGCGATAATTGGAAGATTTTCCCCGAGCGCTTTTTCTATGGCGAGAAAAAGGTCTTCTTTTGGTCCCGGCTTCCACTTGCCATTGACTGCTGTCTCTTCTCCGTAAGGAACCGACCAGTATGCTTCAAATCCACGGAAATGGTCAATTCTTAAGTAATCTGAAAGCCCAAGTTGATTTTGTATGCGGGAAATCCACCACTTAAATCCTGTCTTTTTGTGAGCGCTCCAATTGTAGAGGGGGTTGCCCCAAAGCTGCCCCGTCTCCGAAAAGTAATCAGGCGGAACACCTGCTACCTCTATAGGAAATCCTTTACTGTCCAACTGGAACAACTCTTGATTTGCCCATACATCTGCGCTGTCCAGAGAGACAAAAATCGGAATGTCCCCGATAATCTGAATCTTTTTTTTGTTGGCGTATTCCTTTAACGAATACCACTCTTTAAAGAAAATAAATTGGACAAACTGATGGTAGCGGATTTCTTTTGCAAGAGAATTTTCAAGTTCCTTTACAAAGAGTTTGGAAGGGGAGCGGTATTCTTCCTCCCATTCAAGCCACCTCTGTCCGTTATGCACTTCTTTACATGCCATAAAAAGAGCGTAATCGTCTAACCAGAAACGGTTGTTTTCGTAGAAGGAATCATATTCTTCCAAAAGCATCTTATCTGCGGTATGGCAGTAGTTGGCGTAAGCCTTGTGCAAAATTTCTGTCTTCCACACAATAACGTCACCGTAATTTACTTTTTCTCTGTCGGTACACGGACAATTTTCCAAATCTTGTTCCGTTAAAAGTCCAAGTTCTTCTAAGTGTTTTGGGCTTATTAACAAAGGCTGACCTGCAAACGCTGAGAAACTCTGATAAGGAGAGTCTCCGAATCCGGTCGGTCCGAGAGGGAGAATTTGCCAGAGATGCTGACCTGATTTTTCCAAAAAGTCTGCGAAACGATATGCCTCATCACCCAAATCTCCGATACCGTAAGGCGATGGGAGGGAAGTTGGGTGCAGCAGTATGCCGGATATACGTGCAGGCGGCTCGTATGTTTTTTCTGCTGTCTCAAAAATCATAGTTCTTTCCTTTCTATGCTTTTACATGATAAAGAATATTATACTAGAGGGCACATAAAAAGACAAGGAAGATAATAAGATATAGGGAGTAAGCGGGGGAGAGAACCTGATGAAAAAAGCAGTTCTTTGCTTCATCTGTATTGGCATACTCGTTTTGTATACAGGGTGTTGTGTAAAAAAAAATCAGACGGAAAAAGGGAAAGAGGCAAAGTTTACGATCGTAAAGGAAGAATTGATACCGGAGGAGTTAGAATCGGAGATAAAAAAACAGAAGGGAAAGCCGTTCAGACTGACTTATGAAGATAAAGGAATGCTCTATATTGCAAGGGGATATGGTAAGAAGGCTACTACCGGTTACAGCGTAAAGGTGAAAAAATGTGAAGAAACGGAAAATACAATTTATTTTCACACGAATTTAATCGGACCGTCCAAACAGGAAGAGATAGTGAAAAAGGCGAACAATCCGCATATCGTGATTGCACTTCCCGTTTCAGATAAAACGGTCATATTTGAGTAGGAGGGATTTTATGGAATTTATGAAAAAACAGATGCATGTAAACTGCATGGAAAAGGGAATTACGGACCAGTTTTTTGTGGACGATGATTACAACGTTCCTGATGCCAAGAGAGACATTTCCAAAATTGTCATGAGCAAAGGTACAGCGAAAGTGGAGGAGATGAAGCCGCTTGAGAACTATATTCGGGTGACGGGAAATGTATATTTTCAAATCTTATATGTGACTGAGGAGGGAGAAACAAAACTTACCTCTTTAGAAGGAAAATGTCCTTTTGAGGAAATGGTATATGTGGAAAACGGTGCAGAGGACGGTACATATACAGTGAGGAATCTTCGCACGGAGTTTACCGTATCCATGATTCATTCACGCAAACTGAGCATTAAAGCGATGGTGGAACTGGAAATCGGAAAAGAAATATCGGAGGATACTTCTCTGACAACAGATATAGAAAGTGAAGATACTCTATATAAAAAGAAAAAAGAGCATCAACTTTTGCAGTTGCATACGGGCAAGAGGGATACATATAGGATTAAGGAGGAAGTGATTCTGCCGGGAACAAAAGAAAATATCGGAACAATTTTGTGGACCGATATATCCAATCGAAAACTGGATACAAAACTGGAAGATGATGCGCTGTGTTTATCGGGAGAATTGAGTGTGTTCTGCCTGTATGAATCTCCGGAAGGGAAGGCGGACTGGATAGAGCAGGCCGTTTCTTATGAAGGGCGGGTAAACTGTTCCGGAGTGGAGCCGTCCATGTATCATTACATCACTGCGGATCTGGACGAAGTAAACGTGGATATGCGGACGGACGAAGACGGAGAAATGCGTTCAATCGGCATTGAGGGGACGCTGAATTTAAAAATTGCCGTTTATGAGGAACAGACAGTGGAAGTGCTGGAAGATGTCTATTCTCTCCGGCACGAATGTAACCTGAAAAAAGAAAAAGTGCGAAACGAGGAACTAATCCTGCAGAATCATTCCAAATGTAAGTTATCCGAGCAACTTTCCCTGCCGGAACTTAAGGAGGATATTTTGCAGATTTGCCATAACAGTGGGGAAGTGCAGGTACAAAAAATGGAGAGGGCAGAGCAAGGCATTCAGATTGAAGGAATACTGCACTTACAGTTTTTATATGTAAAGGAAAGCGATGAAGTTCCATTTGACACATGGCAGGGAATGATACCGTTTTCCTATCTGATTGAATGTGATGAGATGAATGAGGATACGGTATATGACATAAACTATGGGTTAGAACAACTTTCCGTGTCCATGCTTGGAAGCGGAGAGGTGGAAGTAAAAGCCGTTTTGGCATTTCACAGTTTTATCCGCCGGCAATTATGGCAAAATGTCATTACAGATATGGAAGCGCTTCCGTTTGACATGGAAAAAATCGGTAAGGAGCCGGGAATTACAGGATACATTGTAAAAGAAGGTGATGAGTTGTGGGATCTGGCAAAACAGTACAGAACAACGACAGAGCGTATACAGGCGACAAACGGATTAAATAATGGTGAGATAAAAGAGGGAGATAAGATATTGATTTTTAAGGAAAACATGAGTATACTTTAAGTATAATGTATACAAGATACAAAAGAAAATGGAAGGAGTACCGTATGGATAAAGTAGAATTAAAAGCATTGGCGAAGATAAATTTAGGGCTTGACGTTCTGGGAAGAAAGGAAAACGGCTACCATGACGTACGAATGGTTATGCAGACAATTTATCTCTATGATGATGTTTTGATGCAAAAGACAGAGAAAGAGGGAATTCATTTAGAAACAAATCTGTTCTATCTTCCGGTCAATGAAAACAATATTGCATATAAAGCAGCGAAACTGCTAATGGACGAATTTCATATCGAGGGAGGCGTGTCCATTCGGTTAAATAAATTTATTCCCGTATCAGCGGGAATGGCGGGAGGAAGTTCCAATGCGGCAGCAGTATTATTCGGCATGAACAGAATGTATGAACTCGGACTTTCCCAGAAAGAACTTATGGAGAGGGGAGTACAACTGGGAGCAGACGTGCCTTACTGCATTATGCGTGGAACAGTTTTGGCAGAGGGAATCGGTGAGAAACTGACTCCGCTGCCTGCCCTTCCAAAATGCTATGTTCTTGTGGCAAAACCGCCTGTCAGTGTTTCAACAAAGACGGTCTATGAAAAATTAGACGCGCTGGATATTGTAAACCACCCAAACATTGACGGTATTTTAGAGGGACTTGAGGAACAGAATCTGGAAAAGATAGCATCTAACATGGGAAATGTTTTGGAGGAAGTGACTATAGGCGACTATCCGGTTATTGAAAAGATTAAACAGACGATGAAAGATGCGGGGGCCTTAAATGCCATGATGAGCGGAAGCGGTCCGACGGTTTTCGGTATTTTTACGGACAGAAAGGCAGCGAAACATGCGTATACGGAAATACGCAGAAAGAGACTGGCAAAACAGGTCTATGTAACCAATGTGCATAATACGAGAGGAAGATAAATATGGAAACAAATTTTCAGGTAAATATGAATGAGTATCTGCCACTTCGCGATGTTGTTTTTAATACATTGCGTCAGGCAATTTTAAGGGGAGAGTTAAAGCCGGGAGAGCGGCTTATGGAAATTCAACTGGCAAATAAACTTGGAGTAAGCCGTACACCGATTCGTGAGGCGATAAGAAAACTGGAACTGGAAGGGCTTGTTTTAATGATTCCAAGAAAAGGTGCGGAAGTTGCGGAAATTACCGAGAAAAGTCTTCGTGATGTGCTGGAAGTGCGCAAGGCTTTGGAGGAACTGGCGGTAAAACTGGCATGCGACAGAATGACAAAGCAGCAGATGAGTCAGTTGAAAGAGGCGGCAAAAGAGTTTGAAGAAACGTTAAAAACAAATGATGTTACAAAGTTTGCCGAGGCGGACGTGAAATTCCACGATGTGATTTTCATGGCGACAGATAATCAGCGTCTGATTCAACTGTTAAATAATTTCAGGGAGCAGATGTATCGTTTCCGTGTGGAATATTTGAAGAAAAAATGTTTTCATTCTATTTTAATTGCGGAGCATGAGGATATCATTAACCGCATTGAAAAACGCCAGAAAGAGGAAGCGGCGGAAGTAGTGTGCCGTCATATTGACAATCAGGTTGAGGCGGTAATTGATACGATTCGCACAAAAAAATAGAAAAATGTATAACCTTTTCAAAACAGGTAACACTCTGACTAAGAAAGAGAGGTTACATAAAATGGAAAAGGAAAGAAAATGGATTTGTGCCGCAGTTGCAATACTCATCGCAGGGATTGTAATGGGAATGACAATTTACAGACAGTCTGTCTTAGTGGAGGCAAAGGTAGAAAAGACACAGGAAAAACTGGCGGAAGAAGTGCTTCGGTTTCACGTTCTGGCCAACAGCGACAGTGAGGAAGACCAGCAGTTAAAGATGAAAGTAAAAGAGGCAGTTATCGCATATATGAAGCGGGAATTGCCGAATGCCGAAAGTGTGGAAGAGACAAAGGAGTGGACAGGCAGTCATGAAAAAGAGCTGGAGGAAGTTGCCGGCAGGGTCATTTCCGAGGAGGGATACACTTATCCGGTGAAGGCTGAACTGACGGAAAGTTATTTCCCTCAGAAAACGTACGGGGACGTGACGTTTCCGGCGGGAGAATATGAGGCGCTTCGCATAGAAATAGGAAAGGCGAAGGGACATAACTGGTGGTGTGTGCTTTATCCGAATCTCTGCTTTGTGGACGCAACAAATGCAGTAGTGCCGAAAAAGAGTAAGCAGAAGTTAAAATCCGTATTGGACGAAGAGGAATACGAGATGGTGACAGCTACATCGAAATTTAAAATCCGGTGGTTCTTTTTTGGCGGGGAATAAAGAAGAATAGAGGAAGAATATGACAGAATTTTTGGTAAAGCATTTTGTAAAAAGGTACGAATATGTAGAGGAAGTGTCGGTGAGAACGGCATATGGTGTATTATCAGGAGTTATAGGAATTATTTGCAATATAATTCTATTTGTCGGAAAGGGAATTATCGGCTTGCTGATGCACAGTGTATCTATTCTGGCAGACGCCTTTAATAATCTTTCAGACGCGGGATCTTCCATTATCAGTCTGATTGGGGTGAAAATGGCGAGTAAACCGGCAGATGAGGAACACCCTTTTGGGCATGGAAGAATAGAATATATTTCCGCATTAATTGTATCTTTTCTTGTTATTCAGGTCGGGCTGACCTTTTTTAAAGACTCTGTTGGAAAAATCATGCACCCGGAACAGTTGAAATTTCAATGGATTTCCATTATTGTTTTGGTTCTTTCCATTGGCATGAAACTGTGGCTTGGAGCATTTAACAGAAAACTGGGGAAACGGATTGATTCCAAAGTACTTCAGGCGACGGCGACAGATTCTATGGGTGATGCGATCACAACGTCAGTTACCGTTCTTTCCATTTTATTTTGGAAGATAACAGGGGTGAATATTGACGGAATCGTAGGTTTAGTTGTATCGGGAATTGTCATCTGGGCAGGTATCGGCATTGCGAAAGACACGGTGGAGGCGCTTATCGGACCGGCAATCGACCCCGAGATTTTCCGACAGATTACTGAGTTTGTGGAAGGATATGAAGGAATTGAGGGAACACACGATCTGATTGTACATAATTACGGACCGGGAAGGAGCATGGCATCTATCCACGCGGAAGTACCAAATACGGCGGACATAGAAGTGTCCCATGAAGTCGTGGATAAAATTGAGAGAGACGCACAGAAATTTTTGGGCATTTTTCTTGTCATTCATATGGACCCGATAGAAACGAAAAATGAAAGTGTTTTAAAGATAAAAGAAATGGCAAACGCAAAAATAGAAGAGATTGATGATAAAGTGTCCATTCACGATTTCCGTGTGGTGGAGGGAAAACAGGGAATCAATCTGATTTTTGATATGGTTGTCCCTCATGAGTATGATAAGGAAAAACAGGTGGAAGTGAGCAATACTTTGAGAAAAGAGTTGCAGGAGGTTGACAACAGATACCAGTGTGTGATACACGTAGAGAAAAGTTATGGAGGAATGTAATGTATTCGATAAAAGAGCGGGTGCGCTACAGTGAGACGGACAAAACAGGACATCTGACTTTGACAGGCATTGTAAATTATTTTCAGGATTGCAGTAATTTCCAGTCGGAAGAACTTGGAGTAGGCATGAAATTTTTAGACGAGCATCATCATGGCTGGATACTTTCCGCATGGCAGATTATTGTGGAGCGGTATCCGAAACTTTGTGAGGAAATCGAAGTTGGCACATGGCCTACGGCATTTAACGGACTGTATGGAACGAGAAATTTTGTCATGAATGACAAACATGGGAAATGTGTGGCATATGCAAACTCTATCTGGGTTTTCATGGATACAGAAAGAAAACGTCCGGCAAAACCTTCCAAGGAAGATATAGAAAAATATGAGACAGAGCCGGAACTTCAGATGGAATATGCGCCGAGAAAAATCGTTCTGCCGGAAACATGGGAAGAAAAAGAACCGTTTTCGGTGCAGAAAAGTGATATAGACACAAACGGTCATGTGAATAACAGCCGTTACGTTCAGATGGCGCTGGAAGTGGCGGACGAAAATATGGCGGTGGTGCAGATTCGTGTAGAATATAAGAAATCCGCATTATATGGGGACAAGATTTTCCCGAAAATGCACAGTGAAGAAAGAAAAGTAACAGTAAAACTTTGTGATGCAGAGGATAAAACTTTTGCGGTTGTGGAATTAACAGGAGAAGAAAAATGATGAAATTAGGAAAAAAACAAGTATTGACTGTAGTAAAAAAAGTGGACTTTGGAGTGTATCTCGGCGGGGAGGAAGAAAAAGTGCTTCTTCCAAAGAAACAGGTTCCGGAAGGCATTGAATTGGGAGATCCCGTGGAAGTGTTCTTATATAAAGATTCGGACGACCGTCTGATTGCGACGACAAATGAGCCGAAACTGACACTCGGGGAACTGGCTGTTTTAACTGTGGCAGATGTGGGAAGATTCGGTGCATTTTTGGACTGGGGATTGGAAAAAGATTTGTTTTTACCTTTCAAACAGCAGACGGCAAAAGTGCAAAAAGGGGATAAGTGCCTTGTCACACTTTATATTGACAAAAGTGAACGTCTCTGTGCGACAATGAAAGTGTACGATATGCTGCGCAAAGACTCTCCGTACCAAAAAGATGATATGGTAGAGGGAATCATCTACGACAGAAGTGATGAATTCGGTCTGTTTGTGGCGGTGGATAACCGGTATTCCGCACGTATTCCGAAGAAAGAAGCGTATGGTAAATTATTTGTCGGTATGGAAATTAAAGCGCGCGTCACAGCGGTGAAGGCTGATGGAAAATTGGATTTAAGTGTCCGCGAAAAAATTCCTGCACAGATGGACAAAGATGCAGATTTAGTGTGGAAAACAATCTGTGAATACGATGGAGAACTTCCGTTTACGGATAAGGCTGATCCGGAAATTATTAAGCGTGAGTTGAACTTAAGCAAGAATGCATTTAAGCGTGCGGTGGGACGCTTACTGAAAGAAGGGAAAATCGAGATTAGAGAAAAAACCATTGCAATTAGGGAAAGATAATGTATAATGTAAACAGATGAAATTGAAGATGAAAGGAGTGTACGGGTATGAGAATGAAAATACAGAACATTACAAACATTGAAAAGTTTTTTAGTGTTGTTGATCAGTGTAAAGGGAAAGTAGAATTAGTAACAGGTGAAGGGGACAGACTTAACTTAAAATCAAAACTTTCACAGTATGTTTCTATGGCGAACGTTTTCACAAATGGAGAGATTCCTCAGTTGGAATTGATTTCATATGAGCCGGAAGACACAGATAAATTACTTGATTTTATGATGAACGGCTAAAAAAGAGCGAATGCTCTTTTTTTTTCTTTTCATATAGTCAAAATGAACAGATTTTAAAGAAAGAGGACAGATATGAAATTTGCACATTTGCACGTCCACACCGAATATAGTTTGCTGGACGGTTCAAATAAGATAAAAGAATATGTGGCTAGAGTAAAAGAACTGGGTATGGACAGTGCTGCGATTACCGACCACGGCGTTATGTTCGGCGTAATTGATTTTTACCGTGCAGCAAAAGCTGAGGGAATTAAACCTATTTTAGGCTGTGAAGTGTATGTGGCGCCTCAGTCCAGATTTGATAAGGAAGTGGGGACAAGAGAGGACAGATATTACCATCTTGTTTTACTTGCGGAAAATAATAAAGGATATGAAAACTTAACAAAAATCGTTTCTAAGGCGTTTGTGGAAGGTTATTATTACAAGCCCCGTGTGGATTATGAACTGCTGGAGCAGTATCATGAGGGGATTATTGCCCTGAGCGCCTGCCTTGCGGGTGAAGTACAGAAAAACTTACTGCGGGGTATGTATGAGGAGGCTGTTAAGTCGGCAAAAAGATATGAGAAGATTTTTGGGAAAGGCAACTTCTTTTTGGAATTGCAGGATCACGGTATACCGGAGCAGGCGACGGTAAATCAGAGGTTATTGCGATTGTCACAGGATACGGGCATAGAATTGGTTGCTACAAACGACGTACATTATACGTATGCGGAAGATGAGAAACCTCATGATATTCTCCTCTGTATTCAGACGGGTAAGAAATTACAGGACGAGAACCGTATGCGTTATGAGGGTGGGCAATATTATGTGAAATCTCCGGAAGAAATGGCGGAATTGTTCCCCTATGCTCTGCAGGCGCTGGAAAATACACAAAAAATAGCGGACAGATGCGATGTGGAGATTGAGTTTGGAGTGACAAAACTTCCGAGATATGACGTCCCTTCGGGATATACTTCGTGGGAGTATCTGAACAAGTTATGTTTTGACGGGCTTGCGTCACGCTATCAGCCCGTGACGGAAGAACTGGGAGAACGGCTGACATACGAATTGAGTGTCATTCAGAAGATGGGATATGTAGATTATTTTCTTATCGTCTGGGATTTCATTAAGTATGCGAGAGATAATGATATTATGGTCGGACCGGGGCGAGGTTCGGCGGCGGGAAGCATTGTGTCTTATTGTCTCGGCATCACGGACATTGACCCGATCCGTTATCAGTTACTGTTTGAGCGTTTCTTAAATCCTGAGCGTGTTTCCATGCCCGATATTGATATTGACTTCTGTTTTGAGAGAAGACAGGAGGTTATTGACTATGTTGTGAGAAAATACGGTGCGGACAGAGTTGTACAGATTGTTACTTTCGGTACGATGGCGGCGCGGGGAGTTATCCGTGATGTAGGACGTGTTATGGATTTACCTTACGCCTTTGTGGACACCATTGCGAAAATGATACCGACGGAATTAAATATGACGCTGACAAAGGCGCTTTCTGTAAACCCTGAACTAAAGAAAGTGTATGAGGAAGATGCCGAGGTAAAAGAACTGATTGATATGTCGCTTCGTCTGGAAGGGCTTCCGAGACATACGTCCATGCATGCAGCGGGTGTCGTTATCAGTCAGAAACCGGTAGATGAATACGTTCCGCTGTCGCTTGGAGCGGACGGTGCGGTGACGACACAGTTTACGATGACGACTCTGGAGGAACTGGGGCTTCTGAAAATGGATTTTTTGGGGCTTCGCACTCTTACCGTTATTCAAAATGCAGCAAAACTTGCAGAAAAAAGCAGCGGTCATAAAATTGACATGCACAAAATCAATTACAATGACAAAGAAGTACTCGAGTCCATTGGAACGGGAAAAACAGATGGAATATTCCAGTTGGAAAGTGCTGGAATGAAAAACTTTATGAAAGAGTTGAAACCGCAGAATCTGGAAGATATTATTGCGGGAATCTCCCTGTATCGTCCGGGACCTATGGATTTTATTCCTCAGTACATCAAGGGAAAAAACGACAGGGGCTCCATCACATATGACTGTCCGCAGTTAGAGCCGATTTTGGAATCCACATACGGCTGTATTGTCTATCAGGAACAGGTTATGCAGATTGTGCGTGACCTTGCCGGATATACACTGGGAAGAAGCGATTTACTCCGACGTGCCATGTCGAAGAAAAAGGCTGACGTGATGGAGAAAGAGCGTCAGAATTTCGTTTACGGAAACGAAGAAGAGGGTGTTCCGGGCTGTGTGGCAAACGGTATCACTGAGGAAACGGCAAATAAAATTTATGATGAGATGATAGATTTTGCTAAATATGCGTTTAACAAATCCCATGCGGCTGCATATGCGGTTGTCGCCTATCAGACGGCATATTTAAAATATTACTATCCGGTAGAATTTATGGCTGCTCTGATGACATCTGTTATTGACAATCCGGGAAAGGTTTCGGAATATATTTATGCCAGCAGACAGATGGGGATTCATATCCTCCCACCGGATATTAACGAAGGAGAAGGAAACTTTTCCGTTGACAACGGAAATATCCGTTATGGTCTGGCTGCCATTAAAAGTATAGGGCGCCCTGTAATCGAGGCTATTATTACAGAACGTGAAATTGGTGGTAAATATCAGAATCTGAAAAACTTTATTGAGCGTCTTTCAGGAAAAGAAGTGAATAAACGTACAATTGAGAACTTTATTAAGGCGGGAGCATTTGACAGCCTTCCGGGAACGAGAAAACAGTTGATGATGATTTACATTCAGATTTTGGATCAGGTCAATAAAGACAGAAAAAATTCAATGAGTGGACAGATGTCACTGTTTGATTTAGTCGATGAGGAGCAGAAAAAAGAATTTGACATACCGCTTCCAGATGTGAAAGAGTATGAAAAAGAAACGATGCTTGCCTTTGAAAAAGAAGTGCTTGGCGTGTATGTAAGCGGACACCCAATGGAAGAATATGAAGAGTTATGGAAGAAGAGTATTTCCGCTACGACAATGGATTTTCAACCGGGCGAGGAAACGGGACGTTCTAAAGTGCGGGACGGCTCAAAAGAGATTATAGGCGGTCTTATTGTCAACAAGACAATTAAATATACAAAAAATAACAAGGTTATGGCATTCCTGACGATAGAAGACCTGCTCGGAACAGTGGAAGTCGTTATTTTCCCAAAGGATTATGAGAAAAACAAACTGTATTTGGAGGAAGACAGCAAAGTATTTGTAAAAGGGCGAGTTTCGGAGGAAGATGAAAGAGCGAGTAAGTTAATATGTGAATCCATCGTTCCTTTCCGGGAAATCAAAAAAGAATTGTGGATTCAGTTTCCGGATAAAAAAACATTTCTTCAGGAAGAAGAGCAGTTGTATCGTATGATAAGCGGCTCGGAGGGGAATGATACTGTTGTAGTATATTGTCAGGCGGAAAAAGCGATAAAAAGGCTTCCGGTGAACCGAAATATCGGTATAGATTCGGTGATTTTAAGTAGATTAACGAATTATTTTGGCGAAAAAAGGGTAAAAGTGGTAGAAAAAGCCATTGAAAAAACAATATAGGTATTGTAGAATAAAAAAGATAGGAATATCGGATTTGATGAATAAAAATAAGAACAGATAGATGGAGGAATCGAAGATGGCAAATCACATTAAAACAATCGGCGTTTTAACAAGTGGTGGAGATGCACCGGGAATGAATGCAGCAATCCGTGCAGTTGTAAGAACAGCATTAGGAAAAGGACTTAACGTACAGGGAATCAGACGTGGATATCACGGACTTTTGAATGAAGAGATTATCAATATGACTGCCCGTGACGTATCTGACATTATTCAGAGAGGTGGAACAATTCTTCAGACAGCACGCTGCAGCGAGATGCGTACGGAAGAAGGACAGAGAAAGGCAGCGGGAATCCTTAAAAAATACGGAATTGACGGACTTGTTGTTATCGGAGGAGACGGTTCTTTCGCAGGAGCTCAGAAACTTTCTAATTTAGGAATTAACACAATCGGTATTCCGGGAACAATCGACCTTGATATCGACTGTACAGAGTATACAATCGGATTTGACACTGCTGTAAATACAGCGATGGAAGCTATTGACAAAGTGCGTGACACATCAACATCACATGAGAGATGCAGTGTTATCGAAGTTATGGGAAGAGATGCCGGATATCTTGCTTTATGGTGCGGTATTGCCAACGGTGCAGAACAGATTCTTCTTCCGGAAGAACACGATTACGATGAGCAGCAGATCATCAAGAATATCGTAGAAAACAGAAAACGCGGTAAAAAGCATTATATCATTATCAATGCGGAAGGTATCGGCGATTCGATCAACATGGCTAAGAGAATTGAAGAGGCAACAGGAATGGAAACAAGAGCGACAATTCTCGGACACATGCAGCGTGGAGGAAGCCCTACCTGTAAAGACAGAGTATTTGCTTCTATTATGGGTGCTAAAGCAGTTGACCTTTTATGTGAAGGAAAAACAAACCGTGTTGTAGGATTCAGCCATGGAGAGTACATTGACTTTGATATTGACGAAGCATTAAATATGAAAAAAGAGATTCCGGAATATCAGTATAAAATTGCAAAAGATTTATCAATTTAGGGAACATTCAGAGAAAGATTGCACTTGAAAAAGTGCAGTCTTTTTTTCTCCCTTGCAATATGGAGGGAGAATGGGTACAATAAAAGGTAATGACAAAATTTCTGAAAGGGGATTATAAATTTGAGTATAGATTGCAGAAAAGATGCGCCAATCGGTGTGTTTGATTCGGGAGTAGGCGGACTTACGGTAGTGAAAGAGATTATGCAGAACCTTCCGAATGAGAATTTAGTATATTTTGGGGATACTGCCCGTGTTCCTTACGGAAGCAAATCGGTGGATACAATTATTCGTTTTTCAAAGCAGATTGTCCGGTTTTTACAGACAAAGAAAGTAAAGGCGATTGTGATTGCCTGTAATACGGTGAGCGCTCTCGCTTTGGATATTCTCAGGCAGGAGACGGATATTCCGATTATCGGTGTTGTAAAACCCGGCTCAAAAGTTGCCGCGGAAGTGACGGAGAATAAAAGAGTGGGGATTATCGGAACAGAAGCAACGGTGAAAAGCGGAGTGTATACAAAATTTATCCAGCAGTACAAGCCGGATATTGAAGTACTTGCGAAAGCATGCCCGCTGTTCGTTCCGCTTGTGGAAGAAGGATTTGTGGACAACCGCATTGCGCGGGAGGCGATAGATTATTATTTGCATGAGATGAAACAGTCGGGAATTGACACGCTAATTTTGGGGTGTACACATTATCCATTGCTGTATAATCCCATTATGGCGTATATGGGAGAGGGAATCCGCCTTGTAAATCCTGCTTATGAGACAGCGTTGGAATTAAAACAATTATTAGAAGAAAAGAATTTGGAAAATGTATCGCAGGAGGCGGGGAAAGTTCCTACTTATGAATTTTATTCCAGCGATGCTCCGGTACGTTTTAAAACATTTGCAAATGCGGTTCTTCCATACAGTGTTGACTGGATTGAGCATATTAATATAGAAGAATTTTAGGAGAGATTATGACAAAAGAGGTATTAATCAACATAACAGGGATACATATGGATATGATAGAGAAAGGGGAAGAAGATGAACCAGTTGCAGTCATTACTCCTGCTAACTATTTCAAAAAAAACGGAAAACATTACATCATTTATGACGAAGTTGCGGAGGGTATGCCGGGAGTTACGAAAAATACGATAAAGATTACAGGCGACAATATGATAGAAATCATGAAAAAAGGGCTTACCAATACACATATGGTGTTCGAAAAAGGCAAAAACCATATGACGGGTTACGGTACACCTTTTGGACAACTTGTAATGGGAATTCGCACAAAAGATTTGCATGTATCAGAAACGGAAGAAGAGATTGGGGCATCGATACTTTATCATTTAGAAGTAAATGAAGAGGCGGTTGCCGAGTGCAGAATCAAAATCCGTATCACACCGAAAAGTGCGGGAATCGAGATATAAAAAATAGATTGCGTTACGCAATCTATTTTTCTTTTCTAAATCTTGAGAAAAATCCTTTTTTCTTAACCGGAACTTCAAGTCCGCCTCTTGCCCCTTTTACTTCAGTGATGTAAATACCGCTTACCACAACTTTTACCTCTTTTTTGATAGGTAAAATTGGGAATACAGATGCATCACACATTAAAGTCATAATCTTTGGTCCGATTTTCGCTTTAACAACCGGAACTTTAGATCTGCGAAGATATTTTGGTGTGTTCTCGATGACAACTGCCGGGAATCCGGCTTCTTTTAACTTCATTCGTTTTTTGTCAATAATCAGCATGGAAACCGTCTGTGCAGCAGCGTCCAGTTTTTCCTGTTGTTCTGCCTGACGTTTTTCTGCCTTTTTACCAAGAAAGTATAACACGACCAAAACGATTGCTAATACAACTACAATGATTAATAGTATTTTAACTGCTAAACTCACAATAGCCCTCCTGATAATAATTTCTATGTAATTACCTATTTACACTTGTAATATTGTAACATTGATTTTCTGGAAGTGCAAGTCATCTTTAGTGAAAACAGGGGAAAAATAGGACATAAAAATAAAAAGATTATGAAGTTATGGGAAAACTCTTTAAAAGAAAGCAAATCTGTGGTATAACGAGAAAGTATGGCTTTACCAAAAAACAAAAATAGAGATCAAAGGGGTAGGACGATGAAAAAGCAAAGAGTAATTGCAGCAATGCTTACACTGTGTCTTGTAGTTTCAGCAGTAGGTTGCAGTAAAAAAGAAATCTCAAATGAGTATGTAAAAATTTCGCAGTACAAAGGAGTAGAGGCAGAAAAAGTTACTCCAAACGAGGTGACAGAAGACGACATCACAAATTATATTAATGCAAAGATGGCTGAACAGACAAAAGATGTAACGGACAGAGAATTAAGAAAAGGCGATCTTGCACAGTTTGAATATACGGGGAAATTAAAATCTACGGGAAAAGTGTTTGATGAAGGAACATTGACACTGGGCAACGGAGAACAGTATGTAGACGGTTTCGAGGAAGGAATCTACGGACATAAGTTAAATGAAACATTTGATTTGCCAATCAAATTTCCGGAAGGATACGGCGGAACAGAGCAGCCGGAACTTTCAGGAGCAGATGTAATTTTCACAATTAAAATTACGGGAATCAAAGAAAAAGCATACTCAGAATTAAATGACGAGTTTGTTAAAGCAGTTTCCGAAAAATCAAAAACTGTTGAAGAGTACAAAGAAGAAGTAAAAAAAGAAGTAGAAAAAACAAATAAAGAACAGGCAGAGGCAGAACTTCGTGATAACGCATGGAATGCAGTCTTAGAAAATGCAGAAATTAAAAAATATCCTGAAAAGAGATTAGAAGAAAAACAAAAAACAATTGAAGAGCAGTTCAAAAAACTTATAGAGCAGTCATATGGTCTTTCTTATGAAGACTATTTAAAACAGAGCGGACAGTCTGAGGACGATTTCAAAAAACAGGTAAAAGAAATGTCCAAAGAATCTTTGAAACCTGCTTTAGTAGCCGAATTAATTGCAAAAGAAGAAGGACTTGAAATTTCTGACAAGGAAATGAAAAAAGAAATGAAAACTTTTGCAAAAGAAAACGGATATCCTGATGTGGATACTCTTGTTGAATTAAACGGAGAGGATATGGTAAAAGAGGCTATTCTTCAGAATAAAGTCATGGAATGGGCTGCTGACAACTGCAAACAAGTAGAAAAGAAAAAAGAAAATAAACAAGACGAGAAAAAAGAAGAAAATAAAGAAGGAAATAAAGAAAAAACAACAAAATAGTTGAAGATGAGGAAGGGGGTGTCGCAAAATCATCAAATTAGATGATTGAGCGGCACCCTCGCTCTAT
>ERZ773204.382-NODE-382-length-37339-cov-5.494394_pt1 | contig 37339 bp, 36 predicted proteins | sample MGYA00581007_ERZ773204 | MGnify/ENA primary metagenome ERZ773204 (study PRJEB29015, sample SAMEA2737757) | human gut metagenome | biome: human gut; feature: human-associated habitat; material: faeces | place: China | collected 2012 ... | reverse complement strand
TGTTCAATTCAATAAGGCATTTCTTAGATATATATTTATCAAATGTCTTTTGTACTGCGTTAATAAAATCTTCATTGCGTTCCAATTTTTCGGATAATTCCTTATAAAATTGTTTTTCTTCTTCTTCACTTAACTGTTTATATTCTTCCATATTCATGTTTTATCACCTCTATCAAAAGAGGGACTTATACAAGCCCCTCATACATCAGTTTGCATATTTATATTATTTTGTTATATTTTGCTAAAGAGCTTTTACCCATAACTCTATCAATAGTCATAGCGCAAATCAGTTTTTCAAATTTCTTGCTCCTAGCCATTTCTTTAATGAAATCGTCAGTATTTTGAACATTTGGTAAGTTAAATGTAAGATTATCAAATTGATTTACAACACTACTTGAATTATCAACATTCTTCACACCAAACTTTTCGCCATCACTATAATCACTCAAGAATGAACCAGGATTCCCCATGAAGTCCCATAAGTTCTTAGTCATATCTGCGTTCAGCACAGACACATCTCTACTTAATGGAGTCAGAATACTACCATCATTTCTGACAATAGCTTCTTCACCATGTTCCTGTGTCCAAGCTAACTGGTCATTCGGAACTCTCATGATACCAGAAGCATAGCCTTTCAACTGACTGAGTTTTACCCATCCAAGTTCAGTGCCATCTGTAGCATCAATAGCATATGGATATTTAGAACCCTTATTGATTCGTGTAATCTTAACTTTCTTACCAAGATACATATTACCAGATGCACCAGTGCCATCAGATGCTTCATAATATCTACCAGAAGAGAAAGTAACTTTATCACCTGCTTCGGCTTTATTATTACCTGTCTTTTGTTTATTATCATTCTTATGAAGTTTATCGTATTCACCTTCGCTCCAAAGAAGTGCGCCATCCAAATGATGATCTTTACCATCACCAGTATTGGTGTTAGTATTCGTCTTATTATCATCTGTTTTTCCTGTATCAGTCTTATTATCAGTCTTTGTCTGAGTAGGTTGCTGTAACATCTGGTCTGCTTTAGCAATCCATTTTTCAGCCATAGCATTAATAGCATCAATCATGTCTTTCTGTCGATCATAGACATTTCCAATAGCAGTTGTGACACCTGTAAATCTGGTATCAAACTTGCCATCATATAGAGAAAGAGCCTGACTCTGACTTGTCCAGATAGTCTGCATCTCACCAGACAATGTATATCCAACCTTCTGAGATTCTGTCTGTAATGTCTGAGAAATATTAGATGAATTACTATTGATACTTGCAATAGCATCAGAAATCAATACGTCAACATTATCCATTCTGTCATCAAGAGCTTTCTTGTAGTCCTGCTTGAGTTCATCAAGAAGTTTCTTCTGGTCAGAAATGTATTTGTCATACTGTGTTTCTTCCATATCATCCTGTGCAGATTTCAAATCCTCTTTGAGTTTCTGCAACTTCGCTTTATTCTCTTCGGAATTATCACCTTGTAGAGAAGATAACTGTTTCTGTAGAGAAGCAATCTTTTCTGACTGTTCACCAATTTTCTTTCTGTACTCATAAAGATCTTTTGATGAATCAAGTAAATCAAGATACTTGTCAATCAAATCATCCAGAGCGTCCAACTGTTTATCAATGCCATCCTGAATCAAATCTTTGATAGAATCTTTTTCATTCTCAGCAGATAAGATAGCTTGTTGCTGTGCATCAATCAGTTCATTCTTACGGTCAATGAGTTTCTGATTGTTAGGATCATTCGCAAGTTCCTCGCTGATTTTCAGCATTTCTTGCTTATATTTATCTGCTTGTGCCATATAAGTATTATAGTTGACACCATGCAATCCCATAGTAGCAAGACCTTGTTCTGTCATATTGCCATCTTTGTCATACATATCCTTATGGCTCATAAGGTCAATAAGGAAATCTGACTCACTGGTGATACGACCGATGGCTTCCTGCAACTGGTCAAACTGTTCCCATTTAAGATCACGAATAGATGCTTGGAACTCAACCACTTTGTTTTGTGCTTCTTTCAAGCTAATCGCAACCTGGTCAATCTCATTCTGCATCTCATAGTATTCTTCCGTACCTTCTTTGATTCCGCTATTTGGATCTGCTACTAAATTCGCAAAGTTACGTTTCATTGCGATATACTTCTGAGACAAATTGTCAACAATTTTCTGTTGCTGTCCCATCTCTGCTTCGTAGAATTTCGTACTCAAATTGTAACCCTGTGTCTGCATCCTATCCATGTATGCTTCATACATAGAGTTCCTGTTTTCCCATTGAGAAGTAAAGGAATCATAATAGTTTGCAATATTCTCAAGTTTCTTCTTTGCATTTTCTACGATAGACTGTGCATATTCTGCCTGAGATTGTGCCGCTTCGCTTGTTGCTTTATCCAAAGCTTTCTGTTCAATCCGAAGTTTCGTGCTTAAATCAGCAGATTTCTTGACTTTTTCATTATAGTCCTGAATCCATTTCAGCACTTTTGAATCAGTGATACCTTTTGTGCTTACTGTTTTACCTGCCTTTAATGCCTTTTGCTGAGTTTTATTCAACTTAGACATGACAGCTTTATTATTCAGAAGTTTCTTCTGTGATTTTGTTTTATTAGCATTAGCAGTATCGGAGTTGCTTTTTGCTTTCATGTAGCTATCACGAGTCTCTTTTAAAGCTTTCTGACGCTGTTTATTCTGTTCCTTGAGATTCTTGGTTTCCTGTGTAAGAAGCATATTCTGGTATACATATGATTTCTTACCTTTTGTTGTCGCAAGAATCTGTTGTTCCTTAGTAGAACCTGCATATAACTTCTCTTTATTCTTCTGAGCCTTAGTCAGATCATCAAGAGCTTTTTCGTCTGCTTTCTTAGCATTATCATATACTTTTTGTGCAGAAGCTTTCTCTTTTGCATCAGCGTTATATGTCTGTGCCGTAGACTTCAATATATTTGACATTCCAGAAGTCTTAACAGCTTTACCTGCCTTAACCTTGGAAGCAATAGTATTACCTTGTTTCAAAGAACTGTTATATGATTTCGCATATTTCAGTGCAGAACCTTTCAATCCCTTTGTATTTACTGCTTTACCTTCACGAATTGCCTGTGCAATTGTATTGTAAGTAGCCTTATCTGTACTAGACTTTGCGGCACTTTTCAGTTTCTTGCCTATGGATTTTGTCTGTTTCTCACTTGCCTTGATAAGTGTATTACCTGTAGACTCTGCATCAGCCGTAGCAGATTTTAAAGTCTTACTTGCTTTTGCACGAGTTTTCTTAGTTGCGTTTCTGGCAGTTTTAGCCTTATCAACTCTATTCTGTGCATTGCCAAGACCAGGATTATCAACCTTAATCTGATTCTGCATTGCTGCGATTGCAGAATCACCAAGAGAAATCGTATCAGAAACGGAACTTAAAGACTCCATCTTGGTCTTTAATCTGTCAATCTTTTTCTCTGCCTTTTCCGTAGGCATATTTACGATTGTTTCATATAATTCCAGAAGTTTGTTGTTTAGCTCCTGTACTGTGTCTTTACAATCTTGCGCTGAGTTATAATAGGTCTGGAAGTTCTTTACATCTTTGGCGAGTTGCTTACCTGTATCTGTAGATGTATCAATATCCTCTACGGATAATGTACCATTGATTACTTTATTCTTATAGTCATCACTAATTCCAATAGAATTAGCTTTGTTCATATAAGCAGTATATCCCTGTTCATTCGCCTTGATTTGTTTTTCTACTGCTTTGACCTGTCTTTTGAGAAGCACAGTTTTGAAAGCAGAAGATATATAGTCCGTATCCATAATTTTTCCTCTATCATTGTTAAATCGGTAGAACTAAGGAAGTACCTTGCAATGTTCTTTACCAGTTCACAAACTGACCTATATTAATAGTTATTCTTCAATAATCTTGAATGTATCTTTCTCAATTTCTACCATTACACCACAATGTTTCAATACTAAAGCATTCTTCTCCACGCCTAACTCTTCTTCCATGCACTGTAAAGATTTCTGTAACACCTGTCCACATTCCTCTAATGGATTACTGCTCATATCTAATGTACTGAAATAAATATCTTTCTCTGTCTGTCCAATCTTCAGTGTAAACAGCACATCACCATCCTGTTTAAATACTAAGATTCCACCTACATCAAATTTCTGCTCTGAAAGCATATCACCGGTTGCCTGTTTGATATCCTCAGTGCAAAATACCTGTTTACCACCACAATCACACATCGGTGCTTTTAAAAAGTTGATAGTGCTATCCAGTCCAAGTGTTCCAAATGTTACGTTATTAAGTTCTCTGTTCATCATCATAATTTTTTCTCCTTTTCTTATCTGTTCTATATCATTCTCTGTTACTTAGTCCCTATGAAATTAACTCAGCATACTTGGCAAGTTCGTTAAAATACATTCCCTGTTCCGGGGACTGAATGAAATTATTCTCATCCACAACATGATAGACCTCAACACCGTAAGCATTTTGAAGTGTCTTTACATACAGTCCTTCTTTCTCCAAAGCTTTTCGGATCATGCCTAATGTGAGTACAGGTGTTACATTTGTTGCAAGTAATCCTTTTTCATTTTCTCCTGGTTCAAATTCAACTGTATCATTCTTATCAAGATACTTCTTCCCTTTTGGTAGGTTGATACTGGAATAATGCATAAAGTAATCTGTATCATCCGCTGTAATAAATCCGTATCCTTTTTCTCCGTCAAACCATTTAACTGTTCCTGTTAATACATTCTTCTCTTCTGACATTTTCAATTTTTCCTTTCTCTCTATATATAATCAGTACGGGAATCGAACCCGTGTTACCTATTAGTTCTCTATTTCATTTAATAATCTGTATATAGCAGCATCTCCTTAATCTCTTGTGGTGTAACACCATCAGTAATGTCAAGTTGCATTAAAACATAAATATCCCTTGCACACATCCGTCCAATGTCCAACAATACGTGTCCTACAGCAACCTCATATTTAATATCAATCATCTCTGCAAAACATCCTGACTCACAAAGGAACTCTAATTCTTCTACAAATTGATCTGGTGGGTAGTTTCTTACCATATCAACTGAATAAATCTTGCCACCGATAACGGATAACTTCTTATTATTAATAGCATCCAATAATTTCTCAGGTGTTGTATTTCTCTTCATGTTTTTTTGCTCCTATATTTTGAGTGGTACATTGCACCAGATAATACCGATGCAATGTACTATATATTAGTTAATTCTCTGTTACATGGTCAAATAAGGCTATTACATAACTTTTATTTCGTACTCCACCTAATTCTTCCGCAAGAATTGATTTTTCACTCTTAGTGAGATCAGTCCACTTGTTGGCAATAATCTCAATTGCAGCCTCATATGTGGTATCTTTCAAACTGTCTCCGAAAATATTTGTCACATATGTATTCGGATTTTCACCTTTGCTTAAAGCATCCAAATTCTCTGCTACAGCATTTACTACATGTTTAGATATATCTTGACTTGCACGTGTTTCTTCGGAAATGATTTCTATTGTCTTTTCTTTGGTTAAATCTCTTGCATTGTTTCCTGTATCAATGCCAAGATTAAAATATTCCGAAGCAATTCTATGTAAATATTCATAGCATGCTTCAATAATTCTAGCTCTATGCTCTGGTTCAATAAGGTCTAAGCCTTTTGGATTGATACATATAAACATATTTTCATTGTCAAATCTGACACTTACATGATTTATCACTTCGATAAAATCTTTCTCAGAAATCATATTCTGAATCTTTTTATGATTTCTGTAATATGTATCAGATGAAGCTTTAAATTTCTCAGTAATACATTTTTCGATTTCCTGATTATCAATGATTAGTCCAATACCTGCTACGATTTTTTCTGACATAATTTCTAATCTCCTTTTTACTCAATATATCTTTATGCTACTTATTTCTCTGTCACAATTTCTGATTAGTTCTTTGCAAAATATTCAGATACCGTCTCTTCAAAAAATTCATTGCATAAGTCATCAAATTTCTTTTTATCGTCACCAGAAACAGCATCCTCATCGTTTGGATTTACTGATACATTCAGGTTCCCATTTCTAAAACTCACATTGACATTTTTAATAACATTGGCAAAATCTTTTTTGGAAATCATGCTCTGAAGCTTTTTATTACCGTTATAGTATTTACCACATGAGCCATTAAGCTTCTTAGCAATATCTTTCTCAAGTTTTTTACCTGTTTCTTTCATAATTCCACTCATAATACTTTTTGACATAATTCTAGTTCTCCTTTTCTTATTCTCTTACAATTTCAAATCCTGCATATTCTGCAACTTCTTCAAGTGACATACCTTTATCAGATGTTTGAATAGCATTGTTATCATCCAGCACAAGCCAACGTCTATTGCCGTATTCATCTTTCATTGATTTCAGATGAAGATGCTCTTTACCTAATGCCTTGCGCATCATATTTAATGTAAGAATCGGCTTAATATTATAGGCACACACTGATCCTTTATCATTTGGCTCACTTACTTTGAACTCTACGTTGTCATCAGCATTTGGTTTACCGCCGTAGTTCTTATTCAGACCGCTGATATGAAAGAAATACTCCTTCCCATCACTTGTACCAATGAATCCGTAGCATTTTTGCTGATTGTAATATTTAACAGTTCCGTACACTTTATTAATTCTCTCCTTTTCTTATAAATCAGACTTCTCTATTTTTAAATGCTTCAAGACTTCTATCTGCATCATCAATAATTTTCTGGAATTTTGCTTTTTCTGCATCAATTAATTTCTTCTGCCGATCAGTAACTTTGGTTATGATTTTATTTCTATTGCAACGCATTTTAATTGGCATTGAACATCCATCCAATTCTTCTTTTGTATGATGTCCGTTGATAATAGTCACCATATCTCCATCAATAGCAATAACTGTTACCTCTCGTGGAATACCACCTTCACCCTTGAATAATTTGTAATAATGACCGTATACTCTTAATTCTTCCATATCTATTATCCTTTCTCTCAGTGGACAGGTGCAATCCCATCCACTGATATTGATATATATTTCTCTGTGTGTCTTAAAGTTCCACTACATATTTACGTGATGGAATCTCAATCTCTTTATCCAGTTTGATTGACTGATTCACAATCATTCTGAGGACTTTGCAAACATACTCTTCGTCACCTCTGATTTCAGAAGGCTTTATCAGTATCAGATATGGATCAAGTTCATTGGCATGTTTTACAAGAAAATCAGCATACATATCATCAATCTGTTCTGCCTTTGGTAATGTCTGAAATTCAAGCCCTGTGTTAATTATGGAAGGAAGTTCAACTTCTTTTCTGTTTGCTTTATGACAATCGTCAATATAATCCTGTAATGATTTATTGAGACCATCGGCACACGCACCCATAAAGAAATTACAAGTATTTGCCATATGGTACACTGTATCTCTGACATAGACTCTATCTTCCATCGGAATCAGGTCAAATTTCAATGATGTCAAAGTGTCCAGATACTCCATTCCCAGTGTAATAAGCACTTTGGAATATAGATTCTTGACTAATGTACTTCCCATCCATTTGGTATAAACTTCGTTGAATAATTCCATAACTTCTGGATCTGCGTTAGGATCTTTCAGATTCTCATCCTGTTTTAATTCATTGATTGGAATATCCCACTTTCCCATATCAACAAAATTGTGCTTGCTGTTGGTGTTTCTTCCTATATTATTGTTTCTCTGCTCTTTCGCTGCTTTTCTTCTCTCTGCTCTGTTCATGTTCTGAATCCTCCCTGTATTAACGTCTGAGTACGCTAAAATTGATATTGTATACTTTCATGCGAATGGAATAACAGGTATCTCTCTCGCTGAGTTTATCAATGCGTTCAATGCTGTCCGTTTTGAGCGTGAGTGATGCCTTGTCCTTAGATGCGAAAGTAATCTCTTTCTTGTTTTCGTCATAGTGAACTTCTGCAAAAGGAATCGCTACTCCCATTATTTTTTCACATACTTCATATGAATTGATAGCAATCATTACTTTTGCATCTCCAACCCACTCCATAAACTGTTCTACTGTTGCTGAATCTTTGGTCATCATGTCTCTCGTCCTCCGTATAAATTATTTAATTTCTGGTGTCTTTGTTACATTGAATGCCAGTCCATCATCTAAAGTAATAACGTAGCTTTCCTCATTCATAGAGGAAATATTATAAATATTGTCAGTTTCAAATATCAAACTTGCATTGCACCCGTAATAAAATACAAGTTCTTTATTTTTATCATCATGAGACACTGTTGCATTACTCAATTCCATCGCTGCTCTGCTATATACACTTGGTTCCACATCTACGTGTGAATTACCAATCTGTTTCATAAATTCCTCGACTGTGATATAAAGATTTCCCATTACTATATCCTCCTGTGTTCTTACTTGTTGTTTTGTTATAGGTTACTTGTATATTCCCTATCTGTTACTTGTTCATAGTTGTTCGTAACTTCTCAATCTAACCCTTCCAATAATTCCAGACTTGTACGTTTACGCTTGCTTACTGACTTATTATCTGGAACAACTGGACTTTCAATCTCTTCTAAATCATCAAGTAGAGTTAAAGATTGTCTACGATTGAGCCTAGCACGTTGTTCATCTGAAGCATCTTTACCAAGTTTCTTAATATATTCAACTGGAAAAGATAATCCTGATGCACAGGCTATATTGACCGCTCCATTAGATCCTGTAAAAATGTTTTCTGGAACACCAATAGCTTTTTCAATTTCATGCTCGTCAATCTTGTTTTTGCCTTGATTGATGATTCCAAGGTTTCCAACAATACCATCTGCATTGATAGGAAGAAAAATATTTTTAACTGTTAATGCTTTTACCATGTCAGAAGTAGTTTCTTTATTATTCTCTGAATTTTTATCAGATAACATAGCAATCACAAATGCACCGTTATCTTTCAGCATCTTCATCTTTTCAGAATCATCAAAGTTTGATCCACTGGAATAGGAAGTATCACTTAAAAATGCATCCAACATATTTACCAGAATCGTATTAATCTTTTTCAAATCTGAATAAGATTCGTTATTTACAAAGATGATGGCACCCAGTTCTTCAATCTGCATAAGTTCTTTTGCAACGTTGTACGCATTCAGTCTTTTCTGGATTGACTCATCTTGTCTTGGCATAAGAATTACTGGAACAACAATCTTATCTGGATTTTGTACCAGAATTTCAGATACAAATGGAATACATCCTGATCCTGTTGAACCACCGGCAGAAGCAATCACAATAATGATTTTCTTCTCTATTTCTTTAAGTTTCTTCAATATATGCTTATTACCCTTTAATGCTCCATAGGCAAGTTCTCTATTTCCTGCAAGACCGTCATATCCTTCAAGCCTCATGCTATTTTTTGCATTGGGAATACTTTTAATATCCTGTTCTGATCCGTTTACCGAATATGTAAGATAATTTCTCTCCTGGAACTCATAAGTTACAGTCATACCGCCAAAACCTAAACCAATAACTGCCGTTGAATCTTTAAGCATGTTCGTTCTCCTCTTCATTCTTTATTAGCTTCAAGCCTTTTTCTGTGATGTAATATGTGTATGCTTGCCAATCTCCACATCCACGCTCTACATATCCTTGCTCCCATAATGTTTTAAGTTTGCGAGAAGTTGTTGATCTGCATGATTTTGACATTCCCATAATCTCCTGTAATGTCATGCTATGAAAATGACTGGTACAGTTTTTCTTTTTCAAAATCTTTAGCAATACATAATCTAATCTGTTCATTTGATAAATCACCTCCCGTATTTATCACTTCTCTGTTTATTAGTTACTCCATAGTGTGCTATAGGATGGTAATACAATCTACTAATGTCCTACAGCTACTCACTCAAAGGTAAAAATTTTTGATTCCATTTTATAACTCAAAACGGAATCAAGTTTTACTTATTGATATCTCTTATGCCATCCTCTCGAAGTATAGATTTGTTCTTCATCTTCTTTCTTTTTATATCTGTCGATTTTTTCTCGATACTTTTCAATATACGGTATTATGTCACCTGCATATCCAGATCCAAACTCAAATTTACAATCATAATAAGTTTCATAACTGTTTGTGTCTGAATCCCATTCCTCAGTTGCAGTTTCTATAAAAGGACAACCTTTACATTCAAAATTATGTTCTTTGCATACAATGTGATAAAGTGCATACCAGTCCTCAGTAATATCAATTTTCTGCAACAGGTCTAATTGATTCTTTGTACTTGCCTGTTCTACATCTTTAGAGATGATTTCTAACTGGCGCTGCATTTCTACCAATGCCACTTTAGATTTTGACAATGGTCTATCTTCCCATGTCTTATTCATATAATTTTTCCTCATAATTAAGATGAAATCCAAGTTTCAAATTATCACTGTTTTTTGTTCTTTTTTGCCGCCTTTTTACGTTTTTTCTCAAAACTCTCCCATGCTCTACGGTTTGCCTGTGCAGCTTTAGCCGTATTAAACATATACTGTATAGAACGTACAAATATAGATTCACCTGCTTTTACACGTACTTTCCCCTTGGGTAATACTTCAAGAATCTTTACTGTAGTTACACCATTCCATGAAGGAGTATAGTAGTTCTGCTTCTCGAAAACGATTTTCTCAGCGTTAATCATAGTGTGATCCTCCTGTTATTCTGTTATCATAGTACATTTAGGTACAGGAAATAAACTGATCTGCAAATGTACAAAAGTACATAGCTTACCTGTCATATCTCGCTGCTCTTAAATTTTTTATTGGGAAATAAATTGTGCAGACTTGCACAAAAATGAAATTCATGTTATACTTTGTCTTGTCTAAGGAAAAAAGTATGGACTCCATTTGTGTTGTCTATACAAATTACATATTGGATTGAGTCGTAGGAAGCTCTTTCCAAATTAAAGGGAAGTTTCAGCGTTGTAGGAGATGCTATTGCTTTCCTTTTTTATTTGCCGTAACATCATTATATACCAGAACATTTGTTCGTGTCAATATAAAATGTTACAAATTTGATTAAGTTCCGTTTACCTGTTCCAATGTGTCTGTTATCCCATCAACAGAGCAGTTATGTTACTCTGTACTGCTCTTGTTGATAAGTTGATTATACTACATGTATAATAATTTGTCAATTATTTTATAATAATTATTATTTTATAATTATATCCAAATCAAATAATTATCAAATTGTTTTTTACTGTATTTATGTTATAATAATAATTAATATAACTTCGGAGGTGAATCATCTTGTCAATAAAAAGTATCTCTCTACACCAAAAAGTATCTCTTACTCCTTTATTAAAAAATACTATAAAAACTTTACGAAAAGAACGCAATAAACGTGGCGATATAATTTCAAAACAATTAGGAAAAGGTGCTTCATATATTTCTCAAATAGAAAATAATAAAATTAAAGAAATAGAATTTGATACCGTAATGAAAATATTCCAAACTATTTTAGATATGTCTGGTACTCCATATATAAATTATATGTGCAATCGCATTAAAGCAATTATTGCAGAAACATCCCAAAAACAGTTAGTTCAGGAAAACTGGATTCATATTTTTTTAGCTCAAGAATTATCATACGATATAGATGTATGGGTTGTATCATTTATAGATAACAAACTAGAAGAGTTGCAGATTTCTCCCGAAGAATTAGTGAAAAAAATAAACAAAAATTCTATTCTTCAACAATTTTCTGACAAAGGCAATATTCTTATACCTAACAAGGCTTACGTTTATGTTGCCCATATAGATTATTATTCAGAAAATGAATATGATTTTAATATATCTGTTAAATATATGTTACCCTATGATTATTTAAGTAATATTTTAACTAGAAAAATTACTACAATAAATTATATAAATATGTATGCTATTTTTGAAAATTTATTTTTAGAAGAGTCTAATCATATAATTACATCAGACATATATGAAAAAACAAAAAAAATTATGTATGATAATGGATTTTATAATACCTATGATTTCTATAATAATATTCATCATCATAAATCAAGAATAGATAATGCCCTATATGATGACGAATATAATAATGAAAATACCAATTCTTTTACTTTTTATGATAACTTAATTGTTGATTATGAGAAAAAATATAATTCCGAAAAGGATAAACTTTTCAAAAAACTCGATTTTTCATTACTCCAATATTATGAAAACAATTCAGCATATTCTTGTGAAGTAATCGATAAAATGCTACATAATTTAGTAGAAGATCCTGGACTAATGATGGCTATATTATCAGCGCCATTATACGATTTACCCAATTATAATAGGCGCAAATTTTTTAAAGAATTCTCATTATTGCTAGAAAAATATAGCAATTCTTCTGATTATTAAATCTTAATTTTGAAAAGCCCCCAGGATTAACTCCCGAGGGCTTTCATACTGTCTCATATTAAATTGTGATCACATTATTCAAGCAATCAGATTATTAATTGATTCTAACTCATATACAGTAAACGGATCAATGTCAATACAACTGGATTCATCTCTGTTACCAGAAAGATCCCATGCAAGAGTACCATTCATAACGGTACAAGATTCTTTAAATGCATTGATATCTCTTAATGGCTTAAATATTTCTGCTTTCAAATCTTTTGTAGCATCATAATCTACAATTTTGCCATCATCAAAAAATACCTGCACATGAAAGTTATCCAATGGTATCACCTGTACTACTGTTGGAAAATATTCATTCATATGATTTCCCCCCTTTAGATAAGCGGATTAATTCTATTTAATGGCTCCATACCTTTTGCAAGTTCCCAGTTTTGCATCAGTTCATCCTGATGGATAGTACACCAAGCCAATATAAGTCTAAGTTGTTTATTTGGTAATGAGCCACGAATCACTTGAATGTTATTAATATCTACTAATGCTTTTTGTCCATTATATTCTGCATGGAAATGTGGTGGCATATGATCATTATAATACATGGTAACACGTATTCCGTAAAACAATGATATTTCTGGCACTACTCTCACTCCTGTTCATTTTTGTAAATTTCAGTTTCTTATGCTTGTATTATAATATAGATTATGTCTGTTCAGCAACCTGTTTTTTGATTCTGACAAAACGAATATAAATATCAGTGTAGCAGCAGTCATCTTATACTCGTTTCTTCACAATATATTAATGAAATAACCATCAAATTTCAACGCAAATGCTTTAAGGGTAAAGTTGTTAGGGTGCATGGTTTTCGTTGGAAATTTAAGGCTATATATAAGGATTCTCAGCATAGAATTGATTCTGTGAGGGATTGAATCTATAACTAAATCTAGCTCATATATATTTCTTTATCATAAAGCAAAGGTATCAGAAATATTTTTTATTGTTTTTTAATATAATTATTCTTGACTTTTTATTTATATGATCTATAATATATAGCACAATATTTTCGTTTAGGAGGTCATATCATATGTCAAGATTATCTGCCAAAATGCCTGATGGACGCACAATTTACGGCGCTGCTGCTCAACAACATATCATAAAGGAAGATGGTGGTTGGGATGAACATCATCGTAAATTTGCAGAACGTGTTGCTGACATTGCAATGCGAGAACTTGAAAAAGAAAACCGCGCAAGAAATTTTACTGTAATTGATGGTAAAAAAGTCGGATAAATTTCTTTTAAGACTGTCGTGTTAAACTCTCTTACTAACCGGCAGTCTTTTTAAATTTGTTCACAGAATGACTACCTTAGTATTTTTATGAACTGATAAGCGTTTCCTTTTTGGAAAACGGTTTCAGAATTATAACTAATTTGATTTTCTGAAAGTGATATGATAGCGTTCCCAGATTTGGGAATGGTTATATATACTAATTCTCTTTCTTTCCAGTTAATTGATACACTTGCTACATCTGATAAAATTTTTCTGACGGTTGGATTTCTTTGTTTATTATCATCCTGTGATGATTTCTTCACACCTTGATTTTAAGCAATCGGGTTTCTCCAAATGGAGAAAAGCGATTTCCACTAGCAAGTCTTTGATTCTTTTTTGCTATTTCCTCCATTTGGAGAAGATACCACTTTATGTTGATTTCCTTGAAATTTCTTGTTTTGTCATTTTTTTACTCCTTTTTAGTACCATAAAAGTGTAGTTGTTAGAGAGTAATTAACTCTGACAGCTGCACTTATTTTATTATAATATAGGGGAGTAATTGGTCTGACGTAGCTCTATTTGGATCATTGCATCCGTCAAAAAAACCGTTAACCAACCCCTTATTATAAGCATTCGATTAAGCAGGTAGGGATTCGCTCCCGCGTAACTAACTAAACTGGATGGTAATAAGTGCGGCTGGAACAATTACTAATACAGTTTAAGGAGATTAAAAAATGATAAGCGTAGGTGTAGATGTATCGAAAGGAAAAAGCACAGTCTGCATACTTAAACCTTACGGAGAAGTAGTGAGCAGTCCTTTTGAGATACATCATGTAGAAAAGGACATGGAAGATCTTGATAATTTACTGAGCAAGCTGGATGGAGAGGTAAGGATAGTGATGGAGGCCACTGGTATTTACCATCTGCCCGTAGTGACATTTCTTCATGACAAAGGATATTTCGTATCTGTTGTTAATCCGTTCGCAATGAAAAAATATGCGAAAGACAACAGCATCAGGGGAGCAAAGACCGACAGACTTGATTCAATAATGATCGCAAACTACGGAATTGAGAAATGGTTTAAGTTGCAACGATATGAAGGCACTGAAGAAACCTATGCTGAACTCAAACTTTTGGGACGCCGTTATCGGTACTATATGGAGTTACATGTGAAAGCTTTACAGGAGCTGACACATGTTCTGGATTATGTGCTGCCGGGAATAAAGAAGATGTTTAACAGTTGGAATGAAGCTAATGGAAAAGATAAACTCAGCGACTTTGTAGAGAGATTCTGGCACTTTGATTTGATCACATCTATGAGTCTCGAAAAGTTCACTGAGGAATATATTGCTTGGGCAAGAGAAAAGAAATACCACAGAAGCAGATCTAAGGCTGAGGCAGTCTATGAATTAGCTTCAAGTGGTATTCCTACACTGTCTTCCAGCACCCCATCGACCAAAATGTTAGTACAGGAAGCAGTATCAGTATTGAGGGCTGTAGACAGCTCTCTGTCTCTTATTTTAACACGAATGCAAGAACTTGCGAAGTCCTTACCTGAATATTCGGTTGTCAGGGAAATGGGAGGAGTTGGTAATGTCCTTGCAGTGAAACTTATTGCGGAGATTGGAGATGTAAGAAAGCTGCACAATGCAAAAGCACTCATAGCATGGGCTGGGATTGATCCACCACCATATGAATCAGGACAGTTCATTGGTTCAAAACGCAGGATAACAAAGAGGGGCTCATCAACGCTCAGAAAAGTCGGATATGAAGTGATGAGAGTGCTGAAAAGTCACTCTGCTCCGAAAGATGATGCCGTATACAATTATATTTTGAAAAAGGAAAGTGAAGGTAAAAGTAAAAAGCATGCAAAAATTGCCGGATTGAATAAATTCCTGCGTATTTATTATGCAAGGGTGATGGAAGTTTACCAGTAAAGAAGACAAAAATCATCTGATGTAATTATACAGACTGGAAATAACGCCAGTCTTCTTGTTGTACACAAAAATAGATTAAGGAAATAATTAAAAAAACCTGCTTAAAAGTACTTGACTTTTGTTAGCAGGTTTTTTTGCCCATTTTCGGGAAAAGGTGATTAAAAAACGATTGACATTTTGTTACTGGAGGAGCGCAAACATTCCTTCTGAATAACTGTGTAGCGAAGTGGATGATCTTATCCACTTGGCTTCAGTTAAAAAGATGGAATATAGTATATTGTCGCACATTGACACTTTACCATGATAAGGTTAAAATAGAGATAAATTATGCACTGCAAGAGAAATTGGACAGTTGCAATATTATTCTGAATTTCGGTGGTTTGCCACCGGGATTATTTGAACAGGAGCGAATGTGTTATGATAGCAGAAAAAATGAAACCTTATGTAAAAAATAATTCAGCCATCCGTATGATGTTTGAGGAGGGAAATCGTCTCAGAGCCATTTACGGTGCGGATAAAGTTTATGATTTTAGTCTTGGGAATCCGAGCGTTCCGGCACCGGAGTGTGTGAAGGAGGCTATTATTGATCTGGTGAACGAAGTGGAGCCGACAGTGCTTCATGGTTATATGAGTAATGCGGGATTTGAGGATGTGCGCCAGACGATCGCAGAATCTTTGAACCGCCGCTTTGGAACTAAATTTGCGGCAAAGAATCTGATTATGACAGTTGGGGCAGCCAGTGGTCTGAATGTGATTTTCAAGACAATCCTGAATCCAGAGGAAGAAGTGATTGTTTTTGCACCATACTTTTTGGAATACGGTGCATATGTGCGTAATTTTGATGGCAAGCTTGTGGAAATCTCTCCGGATACAACCACATTCCAACCGAATCTTGAGGAGTTTGAGCAGAAGATTACAGCAAAGACAAGAGCAGTGATCGTAAATACACCTCACAACCCCACTGGTGTTGTATATTCCGAAGAAACTATTAAGAAGCTGGCAGCAATTCTTGAGAAAAAACAGAAGGAATTTGGCAGTGTAATTTACCTGATCTCTGACGAGCCATACAGAGAGCTGGCTTATGACGGTGTAGAAGTTCCGTATCTGACAAAATACTACGACAATACTATTGTTGGTTATTCTTACAGTAAATCTCTGTCCCTTCCGGGAGAGCGTATCGGTTATCTGGTAATTCCGGATGAAGCAGATGGCAGTGAAGAACTTATCACTGCTGCGGCTATTGCCAACCGTACTATCGGATGTGTCAACGCCCCATCCCTGATGCAGAAGGTGATTGCTAAATGTGTAGATGCAGAAGTGGATGTAGCTGCATATGACAAGAACCGTCTGGCATTATATAACGGACTGAAGGAATGCGGATTCGAGTGCATTAAACCGCAAGGCGCATTCTACCTTTTCGTGAAATCTCCGATAGCAGATGAAAAAGCGTTCTGCGAAGCTGGAAAGAAATATAATATCCTTATGGTTCCGGGAAGTTCCTTTGCCTGCCCGGGTTATGTGAGACTGGCTTATTGCGTATCTTATGATACGATCATTAATTCTCTGCCAGAGTTTAAGAAACTGGCAGAAGAGTTTGGACTGTGAAAACGGCGGGGATTGATATTGGGACAACAACGATGAAGATCAGATGCCTTTAACAGAAAAAATCTGGTACTGTGTGAAATTATTGAGGATATGTTCAAGGCAGAACTTGTTCTGGCAGAATGTGAGGAGGAAGCTGCGACAGGAGCGGCAATGAGCAGTCTGCCAAGGTCGGCTTAATGATTAATCGGATGAGGGTCATGTTCTTTTGCTGTCCGATTTATTGTATGTTATTTTCCGGCATGTTCTGATATGTTTTGAATCATGCTGGAAAATTTTATGAAAATTGCAAAAAAATTCAGGAAAAAAAAGACAGCATTTTAAACGCTATGGAAAAAATGCAATTTTTGAAAAAACAATTATTGTAATAATCTCCCGAACGTGACATAATAAGAATGGAAAAGTAAAGGGCAGGTTAAATTCTGATTAGAAACAGGTAAAATAACCTGCTTACATTATGCGCCGATTTCCTGGGATGAGGATGGAAATCAGGCAGACGACAAAGGAGAAAATAATGGGAATTTTTTCAATGATATTGTCATTGCTGAGTGGAGTGGCATTATTTCTGTTTGGTATGTCATTGATGGGCGATGGCCTGAAAATGGTTGCTGGAAATAAGCTGGAAGCTTTCCTGTATCGAATGACAAACACACCGCTGAAAGGAGTTGCTCTGGGTACTGGTGTTACCAGTGTGATCCAGTCTTCTTCTGCCACAACCGTTATGGTCATTGGTTTCGTTAACTCAGGTATGATGAAGCTGAAGCAGGCCATTGGTATTATCATGGGAGCTAACATTGGAACCAGTATTACCGGGTGGATTCTCTGTCTTTCTTATATTGATGGAAAGAATGGAATTGCTAAGATTTTATCCACTGCAACAATTTCAGCAGTAGTAGCGATTATTGGTATTATCCTTCGTATGGCATGTAAGCGCTCCGTGCATAAAAATATCGGTAATATCATGCTTGGTTTTGCAATCCTGATGACAGGTATGCAGACAATGAGTGGCGCTGTTTCACCGCTGAAAGACAGTCCAACCTTTACAAATATGCTGACCATGTTTTCCAATCCGTTGATCGGTATTCTGGTAGGTATCGCATTTACAGCAGTGCTTCAGAGTGCATCTGCAACAGTCGGTGTGCTGCAGGCATTATCTGTAACAGGCATCCTGACATTCTCCAGTGCATTCCCGATCGTTCTCGGTATCGGTGTAGGTGCTGCCTGTCCGGTTCTGATCTCAGCCATCGGCGCGAATAAAAATGGTAAACGTACAGCACTTGTTTACCTGATCAATGACCTGTTTGGCCTGATCCTCTGGTCTGTGATCTTCTATACGGTAAATGCTATCGTACATTTCGGATTTATGGATATGATCATGTCACCGGTTTCCATTGCTTTACTGAATACTGTATTCCGTGTGGCAACAGTATGTGTTCTCTTCCCGTTCATACCGAAGATTGAACAGCTGGTGTGCTGGCTTGTGAAAGACAGTGCAGAGGAACTGGAAGACGAGGCGGATTTCGACCTTCTGGAAGAACGTCTCCTGAACTATCCTGCACTTGCAATCGGACAGTGCCATCGTGCCATGAGCGGTATGGCGAAGAAGCTTCGTAAGAATGTTAACCGTGCCATGAACCTTCTGAACGAATATCAGCAGGATAAATTTGACAAGGTACAGAGAAAAGAGAACCTGATTGATAAATATGAGAGCCGTCTTGGTGACTATCTGATGAAGCTGACAAAGCATGAGATGAACAGCGCCCAGACAAAGCAGGCTTCCCTTTATCTTCATACCATCAATGACTTTGAGAGAATCGGTGACCATGCATCCTACATTGCCTATATGTCCAGCGAAATGCATGATAATCACACCAATTTCTCACAGGAAGCCTGGGATGAGCTGAATGTAGTAATGGAAGCAGTTCGTGAGGAGATCAACCTTACCTGTCGTGCGTTTCTCAATGATGACAAGGAAATGGCTCAGAGAGTTGCACCGCTTGGAATGATTATCACATCCTTATGCAATGAGTTAAAGATGCATCATGTGGAGCGTCTGAGTAATGGCAATTGCGGACTGGAAGAGGGAACTGTATATACAGACATTCTCAACAGCTTCAACCGTATTGCAGCACATTGTGCAAGTGCAATGGTAGCTCTCCTTAAGAGTGGAGACGAGAATCCGGATATGCATATCCATGATTCCAAGATTTACCCATCTGACAGTGTGGAATATTATACATACTTCAAGGAATATCGCCAGAAGTATGAAATCGTAAAGAACGAGGAACACATGCGAAGCATGGAACCGGAAGAAGTAGAATAATACTTTTATACTACAAAACAGTAAATGTATATGATATAATGACAGCAGATGATCTGGAAACAGATGTCTGCTGTTTTTTGTAAATCAAATATATTTATGCAGAGGTTCTTTCTGTATCCTGAATCAGCTATTGCAGGTTGGAAATTGTGCAAACACAACACTCTGCAAACATAACACCCTGCAAACATAACACCTAAAGGAGGAAACAATTATGTTATTCGACAGCAGAACAGTTTATCTCGGTGCATCCAGAGATAAATATGAGCAGTATTGTAAAGCCTTAGATTCAGAGAAAATCAAATACAAAACAAAGAGAGTCAACCACGAAGAAAAAATGACAGCCCCGGGCAGGGGAATCGTCCGCAGCATGGGTGGGAACTTTGGAACAGATAAAACATTGTATGAAATCATGGTCGGAGAGAAAGATTACGACAATGCAATGGGGATTCTGACAGCACTGAAGTAGACTTTACAAAGTATAAATGCCAATTCTACCAGCAGTAGGGTGACTTTCCCCATGGTCTATGACATAATTAAAGTAACAAAAGTACAAGAAAGACGTACAAGGGAGAGCATACTATGGTAGACACACAGAAAGTTGGAGCATTCATTGCACAGTGCCGCAAAGAACATAACTGGACACAAAAAGAGCTGGGCGAGAAAATGGGAGTCACAGATAAGGCAGTTTCTAAGTGGGAAAATGGAAGATCATTCCCTGACATCACCCTTCTTGAAGCTCTATGCGAAACATTTGACATCACTGTCAGCGAACTCCTGTCTGGAAAGAAAATAGAACCAGAAGATTACAAAAGAGAAACCGAACGACTGTTGATCCAGTACATTGGAGAGAAACGTCTGAGAGGTTTCCAGATAGGAATTTATCTTCTGGGTCTGGTAACGATTATATTGGGAGGCATTGGTTTCGGTATTTGGGGCACTCATATTTCATGGAAGATAGGTCCTGTACCCATAAAATGGATTTTGCTTGCAACAGCCCTGATCACTTTTGGTGTCATGGCATACTTCGACCGCAATCTGCCTGGGAAAAATTACCGTAGTTCCATTATATGGCTTGAGTGTATTGTTGAAGCATTTACTTTAGCCTGCATTTTTGGAAATTCCATAATCAGTTTCTGGGATATTGATAATATGACGGAGAGTATAGTTTTTATTCTGATTATAGCTGTAATTATGCTCTGCTTATTTGCCGCCCGAATAATCGCAGCCCGCACAAATCGGGAAGAATATGAGATGCAAAAAAATGCAGATAAACATGAAACAGAATAGTGAAAAGAAGAATTTCTTACATAAAGCAGACAGGTAGCATATAACAGCAGTGGGAGGAGACTTACCTGTATCAGGAGGAGTGCAAGCCTCCTTCTGATAAACTGTGGAGCGGTTAATTGGTGTAGAGCCGCGTAGCGAAGCAGATTGCTATGGTTAAACAGATTGAATAAATTTCTCTACATAATGCAGAGCTGCTCCGATTGCTGGTGTATATTGTCCGTTGGTACCGACCAGAATCTGTGTTTTATCCAGTATGAATGGTGCGGCTGTACGGAGATGTTCTGTCAGATACTCAATATCTTCTTCTGTAAAATAAGGTGCCAGATATCCGCTGAGGATGATCGGTGCATCAATAACAAGGTTAAGATTCTTCATGGCAAATGCCAGATGATTTAAATAATCTTTCCAGATTTGTATGATCTGGGGAGATTTTTTTTCGCGCAGAAGAGGGAAAAATTCTTTGGCAGGCATGCTTGCAGCCTGCTCCAGAGCATTGGCAGAGCAGTAGGTTTCCAGGCAGCCGCGGCTGCCGCAATAGCAAAGCGGACCATCGGGATTAATGCAAATATGTTCAAGAGTTCCGCTGTGCATGGAGATTCCCTGATGAATCTGATGATTGGTAATGATGCCGCCGCCCAGATTTCGATTCAGCAGGATGATAACAGCACTGTCAAGCTCCGGATGATTCCATAATTCAAGGAACGCAGCTGATTTCGAATCATGTTCCAGATAACAGGGATAAGGAAGATATCTGGAAAAATCATCCAGTTTCATGCCAGCGTTATCCATGATATCTCCATATAGTACAGTGGTATGATCCGGGGATGTGATACCCTGTGTGGCAATGGAAATGCCAAGAACTTTGTCATTGTCGTACTGGCGCGATGAGATGAATTCCTTTACTGCGTCAGTAACCTGCTTATAGTAATCCGGTGTATTGGAATATGGAAGTGGAATGGTGTCTGTATAGAAAGCATTTCCATACAGGTCTACAGTAGTAATATGAAACATCCCTTTTAAAATACCGATACCAATGGAAATTTTAAAATCTGATACAATCTGAAGGGCGTTTGCCTTTCTTCCACCGGTAGATTCAAAAAAACCATTTTTTTCTATAAGACCTTCCTGCTCCAGAAGATTCAGGTTCTGGCTGACAGTGGATAAACCCATCTGCAGTTCCTGAACGATCTGCAGCTTGGAGGTCGTTTTTTTTCTGTAAATGTACTGGTAAACCTTTGACTTATTTATTTTCTTGAGACTAATGTTGGTCAATCCCTTTTCACTCATAATATTCTCCTGATTATGTTATAAGATAATGTTAAGTTTCAGATTTATTGTAGCATACAACGAAAAAAAAACAATAAAAATATCCGGTGTGAACAGTAACGAATCAACTTGTTAATACCTATAGTAAAAATAAACAAAAAAGTCATTTGAAAATTAGAATTTCTGTCAATGGATTTTTTAAATAAAGAGATATATACTCTACTTACAGTTAAAGTATAAACGTAAGTAAAAAACATAACAACAAACAATAAGTATCGAATAAGACGAACAAGGAGTATATAACATGAAATTATCAATCAATGGAATCAAGGAACAGGAAACATGGAAAAAAGCAGGGATCGCTCTTCCGGGTTATGATGTAGAGGCTGCCTCTGAGAAAGCAAAGGAGAATCCGGTATGGGTTCATTTTGGTATCGGAAATATTTTCCGCGTATTTATCGGTGGAATTGCAGATGGTCTTCTGGAAGAGGGAGTTCTGGATCGTGGGATTACCTGTGTGGAAACCTTTGATTATGATGTAGCAGACAAGATTTATGATCCATATGACAATCTGGGATTAAGCGTGATCCTGCATGGGGATGGAACCCGTGAGTATAAAGTAGTCGGAGCTTTTGCAGAAGCAGTGAAGGCACAGTCTTCTAATGCAGCACAGTGGAAACGCCTGAAAGAAATCTTCACAAGCAAATCCCTGCAGATGGTTTCCTTTACGATCACAGAGAAAGGCTATGCATTACAGAAAGCTGACGGAACATGGTTCCCGTTTGTAGAAGCAGATATCAAGAATGGTCCGGATAAAGCGGCTGGTGCCATGGCAGTTCTGGTTGCAATGCTTTATGAAAGATATAAAGCCGGTGAATATCCCATCGCACTGGTTTCCATGGATAACTGCTCACAGAACGGTGCAAAGCTTCGCGAGTCAGTACTGACAATGACAGAAGAGTGGAAGAAGGCCGGATTTGTTGATGAGGGATTTGTAAACTATGTAAGCGATGAAAAAGTTGTTGCTTTTCCATGGACAATGATTGATAAGATCACACCTCGTCCAAGCGAGCAGATCGCAGCAGATCTTGAAAAGCTGGGTGTTGAGAACATGCAGCCGGTGATCACAGGTAAGAAGACATACATTGCACCATTTGTCAATGCTGAGAAACCGCAGTATCTGGTAATAGAGGACAGCTTCCCTAACGGACGTCCGGCTCTGGAAAAAGGTTTCGGCGTATATATGGCAGACAGAAATACAGTTAACCTTTCTGAACGTATGAAAGTAACAGTATGTCTGAATCCGGTTCATTCTGCTACAGGTCCGCTGGGAGTAGTTCTTGGATATGATCTGTTTGCGCATATGCTTAATACAAATGAAGATATGATGAAAATGGCACGTATGATTGCTTATGATGAAGGTCTTCCGGTAGTTGCTGACCCTGGAATCCTTTCTCCCCAGGCATTTGTGGATGAGCTTTTTAACGATCGTTTTCCAAATGAATATCTGGGAGACACAAACCTTCGTCTGGCAGTAGATGTATCTCAGATGGTTGGTATCCGTTTCGGCGAAACAATCAAAGCATATGTACAGAAATTCGGAGATGCTTCCAGACTGACAGCTATTCCTCTGGGAATTGCAGGATGGCTCAGATATATGCTTGGTGTAGATGATGAAGGAAATAAATTTGAACTTGCACCGGACCCAATGAATGAGGAACTGCAGGAACAGTTTAAGGATATTGTAGTAGGCAAACCTGAAACATTCAAAGATCAGTTAAAACCAATTCTTTCCAATGAGCGTCTGTTCTTCACTGACCTTTACAAAGATGGTGTAGGAGAGAAGGTTGAGGATATGTTCCGTGAGATGATCGCAGGACCTGGGGCTGTAAGAGCAACAATACATAAATATGTCGGATGATTTTCATCAGATGAATATTATAACGGACTATCAGGAGGAAAATGAAAGTGATAGATTCTGCTTGCTATTACAGGCGGAGGAATTATCCGTTGGGTATTGCAGGACTGCGGTATGGGTGATATAATCGGACAGGCACTTGAGAAGAGAGGTCTTCTTCTGGTGCTGGTAGTCTTTCTGATCACAGCATTGGTACGTGCATCTGTGCAATTGTGATCAGCCTGTTTTGCGTAAGGAGGATAAGAAATGGATTTAAAAGAGCCGCTTAATGGAATTCAGCATATTGGAATTCCGACCAATGATATTGTTTATTTTCTTCCCTTCTGGGAAAACGGGGTAAAGTTCTTTACAATTGAGGGACCGAATAAAGAGAAGGTTGAGTTCAGCCAGTATTTATAAAGTCAGGCGGTTAAATTTAGCGAGAAAAAGCATCTGTTAAAGCAGGTGCTTTTTGTTTTCAATATTTTATTCCCGGCCTTTACTCTTTTTCAGAATGTTTTTCATTTGTCTTTTTGTGATAAATTTATAATACGTTTCGAAGCCACAAATGTTGTGCAACGCATCAGTTAACTTGTCTTGAGTGTAAAGTGGAATAAAGTCTTGTTCTTGTCGGGCATATCTGCTCAAATCCATAAGAGTATATGTAAAATCAGATAACGAATCATACTTGACAGAAGTTTAAATGGGAGATATAATTAACTCAAACGGAAACGTTTCGGTTTCGAGGGCGTTTCTTGCACTGTAGTAATCAGAACAAAAAATATACATCATTAATTATGAGGAGGAAATCGTTATGCCACTTGTAACATCAAAAGAAATGCTGACCAAGGCTCAGAAAGGCGGTTATGCAGTAGGTGCATTTAATGCGGAGAATATGGAGATGGTGAAAGCAATCATCCAGGCTGCGGAGGAACTGAAAGCGCCGGTTATGATCCAGACAACACCATCTACAGTGAAATATGGAACAGTAGAAACCTATGCAGCGATCGTTGCAGCAGAGGCTGAGAAAGCATCTGTTCCGGTATGTATGCATCTGGATCACGGCAGTAGCTTTGAACTTGCTATGCAGGCAATGCATGCAGGTTATACTTCTGTTATGATCGATGGCTCTAAGCTGGATTTTGAGGCTAATATTGCAGAGACAAAACGTGTGGCAGATGTTGCAAAAGCACTGGATATTCCATGCGAAGCTGAGCTTGGCATGGTTGGTGGCAAAGAGGATGATCTGGAGGCTGAGGCAGACACAAATACAGATCCTCAGGAGGCAAAGGAGTTCGTTGAACGTACAGGAGTTACTTCCCTTGCTGTTGCCATCGGAACTGCACATGGCTTCTATGTAGGAACTCCCGTTCTTGATAAGGAACGTCTCAGTGAGATCCGCCAGGTTGTAGATATTCCGCTTGTACTTCACGGTGCATCTGGTTTAAGTGACGAGGATGTCAGGGACTGTGTAAAACGTGGTATCTGTAAAGTGAATTTTGCTACAGAACTTCGTGCAGCATACTCCAGGGCAGTCAAAGAGCTTCTTGCAGAAAAACCAGACACCATTGATCCGAAAGCATATGGAAAAACTGCTATCGCAGCAGTGAAGGAACTGGTAATGGCAAGAATGAAAGTCTGCGGATGTGACGGCAAGGCAGAGAAATAAAATGGCGGCAACAATGAAAGATATAGCCAGACTGACAGGACTCGGACTGGCTACAATCTCTTCCTATTTTAATGGGGGAAACGTCAGGGAAAAAAACAGAGTAAAAATTGAAAAGGCTATTGAGGAACTTCATTATGAGGTCAATGAAGTTGCCAGAGGGCTTAAGACAAATGCGACAAAGACCATAGGAGTTGTAATTCCGGAGCTGAATAATATATTCTGTGCCGAGATTATAACGGGGATGGAAGATATTCTCAGAAGTCACGGTTATGCAACCATCGTCTGCGACTGTCGTACAGATAAGAAGCTGGAGCAGGAGGCAGTGGAGTTCCTGATTCGCCGCAGGGTGGATGGAATCATTAATATGCCGGTGGATGAAACAGGGGCACATCTGAAGAGATTCCAGAAAACAGGCAAGCCGATCGTGCTGATAGACCGTAAGATTCAGGGAATTCCCTGTGACAGTGTTCTGGTGGATAACAAAAAAGCTGCAGAGGATGCGATGCAGCTTTTTATAGAAAAAGGGCATAAAAAAATTGGAATTATAGGTGGCCCTGAGGGGATTTTTACAGCAGAGGAACGTCTGGAAGGATATTACACAGCTCTTAAAAAAGCTGGAATTCCCATAAAAAATTCACTGGTATATCATGGTGACTATACGATCCAGGGAGGTGTCAGAGGCCTGGAAGAGCTTGTCCGGGAGAATCCGGATATGACAGCGGTTTTTGTGACCAACTATGAAATGACAATGGGTGCAATGATCGGAGTCAATGAGCTGGGAATACAGATTCCAGAGCAGCTTTCTATGATAGGGTTTGATAATCTTCAGTTTGCAAGGGCGTGCCGTCCCAAGCTGACGATTGTATCACAGCCCACCGACAGGATTGCCAAAGAGATTGCAAGGATTATTCTGGAGCATCTTGAAAAGAAAGAAGAAAAATCTGAGGAACCTTTTATGGAGAAACTTCAGACAGAGATTATGGAAGGAAAATCTGTAAGTATTCTGAACAGATAAAATAGAATCATGGGAGCAGCAAAATGATGAAATCATATTTATTGGGGATTGATATCGGAACAAGTGCCTGCAAGGTTGCGGTATTTGACAGGAATGGAAAAGTTCTTGCAGCAGCCAGTGGTGATTATCCGGTATATTATCCACATGAGGGATGGGCAGAGCAGAACCCTGAGGAATGGTGGGATGCAGTCTGCCGGGCAACAAAGGAAACCATACAGAAGGCAGATATCACTGTAGATGAGATTGCAGGAATCGGGATCGATGGTCAGAGCTGGTCTGCAATCCCAATTGACAGAGAGGGAAACGTTCTGGCCAATACACCAATCTGGATGGATACGAGAGCACAGTCTATTTGTGACAGACTGAATCAGGAGATTGGACAGGAGGAGATTTTTGAGGTGGCGGGAAATTCTCTTCAGCCTTCTTATTCTACTGCAAAGATCCTCTGGTATAAAGAAAATCTTCCGGAGGTATACGCAAAAATCTACAAAATCCTTCAGTCCAACAGCTACATTGCATTTAAACTGACAGGTGCGGTTACCCAGGATGTGTCACAGGGATATGGATTGCATTGTTTCAATATGAAGAAGGGATGCTGGGATGAAAAAATGTGTGAACGTCTTGGAATCCCCATGGAATTTCTTCCGGAAATCTGTGATTGTGACCATGTGGTTGGAACAGTTACCGGGAAGGCAGCTGCAGAGTGTGGACTTGTAGAAGGAATTCCCGTAGTTGCCGGTGGACTTGATGCGGCTTGCGGAACTCTTGGTGCAGGTGTGATCCATTCCGGTGAAACACAGGAACAGGGTGGACAGGCCGGAGGAATGAGTATTTGTACAGAGGAATATAAGGCTGATCCGAGGCTGATCCTGAGCTATCATGTTGTCCCGGGCAAATGGCTTCTTCAGGGAGGAACCACCGGAGGCGGCGGTGTAATGCGCTGGTTTGAACATGAATTTGCAGATTATGAACGGATGATGAAAGAACAGACAGGTGTCTCATCTCTGAATCAGCTCAATAAGATTGCAGAAAAAGTTGGGCCAGGCTGCGATGGAATGGTATTTCTTCCATATATGTCCGGGGAGCGTTCTCCTATCTGGAATCCATATGCAAAGGGTGTTTTCTATGGACTGGATTTTGCAAAAACAAAAGGACATATGGTCCGTGCCTGTATGGAAGGGGTGGCGCTTTCCCTGCGACACAACCTTGAAGTGGCAAAGGAAGCAGGGGCAGAGGCAGATGTATTGAGAGCTATGGGAGGTTCTGCCAATTCCCTGCTCTGGACACAGATCAAATCCGATATTACAGGAAAACCGATCATAGTACCGGCATCTGATACGGCAACCACCCTTGGCGCGGCACTTCTGGCAGGGGTGGGAGTAGGTTTTTACAAAGATTATGAGGAAGCAGTTTCACTTACGGTCAAAGAGACCCGCCGCCATGAACCGGATCCGAAGAACAAAGCAGTTTATGACAAAACTTTTGAGACTTATATGGAACTTTATAAATCTCTGGCACACATAATGACTGCAAAATAAAAAACAGAATTCATGAAAGGAGAAATATATTATGAAAGCAGCAGTGGTAGTTGCAAATGAAGATGTACAGTATCAGGAAATCGAAGAACCTAAGGTGACCAAAGGAACTGTTAAGATACGTGTCAGATATTCTGGTATCTGTGGCTCAGACATTCCGCGTGTCCTGAATCACGGGGTCCATTTTTATCCAATCGTACTTGGACATGAGTTTTCCGGAGATGTAGTGGAAGTGGGGGAAGGTGTGACTAAAGTAAAAGTGGGAGACCGTGTTTCCGGTGCACCGCTTCTTCCGTGTATGAAATGTGATGACTGTCAGCAGGGAAATTTCTCTCTCTGTAAGCATTACAGCTTCATAGGCTCTAGACAGCAGGGAAGTAACGCAGATTATGTGGTTGTTCCGGAGCAGAACGCCGTTCCTTTTGAAAGCAGTGTTCCATATGAGCAGGGAGCCATGTTTGAGCCTGCAACTGTTGCAATCCACGGTGTATTCCAGAATGATTACCACGGTGGCGAGTATGTCGCAATTCTTGGCGGTGGTACAGTTGGAATGTTTACCATGCAGTGGACCAAGATCTTTGGTTCCAAGAAAGTGGTAGTTTTTGATATTAGTGAGGAACGCCTTGAGCTGGCGAAACGCCTTGGCGCAGATGAAGTCATCAATACCAGAGACGAAGGATATATGGAAAAGGCTATGGCAATCACAGGCGGTAAGGGTTATGGTTTTGTCTTTGAGACAGCAGGACAGGTTCCAACCATGCATATGGCATTTGAGCTGGCTGCAAACAAAGCACATGTCTGCTTTATCGGAACCCCTCATGAGAATCTGACATTTACACCGGCACAGTGGGAAAATATGAATCGTAAAGAATTTAAACTAACCGGCTCCTGGATGTCTTACAGCGCACCTTATCCGGGACGGGAATGGGATTTGACTGCACATTATTTTGCAACAGGTCAGCTGAAATTTGACCCTGGATTTATTTACAAAAAGATTCCAATGAGTCAGGCACAGGAAGCGTTCCAGTTATTTAAGACACCTGGACTTGTAAAAGGAAAAATTCTTTTGTCAAATGAGGAAGAGGTTGTTGATCCGAAAGTTGTGCCAAAGGTAACGCTTCCGTCAGGAGAAAAAGTACCTTGTATGGGTATGGGAACCTTTGGTTCTGACCGTGTAAGTGCAGAAGAAGTATCTGAGGCTGTGGCGGGTGCGATCCGCAGCGGATATCGTATGTTTGACTGTGCAGCATGCTATGGAAATGAGCATCAGATTGGTGAAGTTTTCAAGGCAGCTTTTGATGAAGGGGTAGTAGAAAGAAAAGATCTTTTCATTATGACAAAGGTATGGAATGACATGCATAGAAAGGTAGAAGAAGCCTGCACCAGAAGCATTCAGGATCTTCAGTGTGACTATGTGGATCTGTATTTTATCCACTGGCCATTCCCGAACTACCATGCACCATTCTGTGATGTAGATTCCAGAAATCCGGAATCCAGACCTTTCAGTGTGGAGGAATTTATGGATACCTATCGCCAGTGTGAGAAACTGGTAGAAAAAGGTAAGATCCGCTATATCGGTATTTCCAATATGACTATTCCGAAACTGGAAGCAGTTCTTCCGTTAATGAAGATCAAACCGGCGGCATGTGAACTGGAGCTGCATCCATGTTTCCAGCAGCAGGAACAGTATGATTATCTGATTGCTCATAACATCCAGCCGGTAGGATATATGCCCCTTGGTTCTCCAAGAAGACCGGAAAGAGATATCTGCCCGGAGGATGTGGCTGATATGCAGACCCCGGAAATGCAGGAGATTGCCAAAGCGCATGGAGTACATCCGGCATTGATTGCCCTGAAATGGGCCCATCAGAGAGGGGAAATCTCCATTCCATTTTCTGTACATAACTATGTAAGTAACCTGAAATGTGTAACAGAAGATCCCCTGACTGATGAAGAAATGGCCAAGATCGCTACCCTGGAAAAAGGAAACCGACTTGTCAAAGGTCAGGTGTTCCTGTGGGAAGGCGCAAAGGACTGGCATGACCTGTGGGATGAAGATGGGGTTATTGTAAAATAAAGCGAGAAAAAGCATCTGTTAAAGCAGGTGCTTTTTGTTTTCAATATTTTATTGAGAAAAGCCTGAGAAAAGTTTAAAATAGGAGATAATAAAAAATAAACGAAAGGAGTTTTTATCATGAATAAACGAACAGAGAGAATGAGCCGGAGTGCAGCTGAGAGAATTAACCGCAAAGATACAATGATCAGACAGAATAATGCAGAACTTGAGGAGCTGAGGAGTCAGTATGAGAATCTGGATATCTGTGAGGAGGATAAGCAGGTGATTGATGATTATATTGCCTGCAAAGATGCCAGAGCTGACAGGATGGCAGAGAAGCTCTATGAAAAGGGAAGAAAAGATGTAAAGAGATGTATCCGTATTCGAAAACTGATCCGCAGATGCATAATTCTGTCTGCCATTGTTACAGTGGTACTGGTCCAGTATAATAAGAATGAGAAGCTGAGAGAAAGTATGGAAGAGCTGCTGAAAATGTTCCGGGATGGAGTGTCTGGTGAAGAGTTATAACTGATATAAATAACGTAGATAAAAATGTACTCTCGGAATCTTTTTACAGAAGCAAACACAAGGAAGACTCTGAGAGTGCATAAAATAAAAAAGGAGCAGGACAGCATGGGAGAACAAAGATATTCAATTTTATACAGTAGTAAAACAGGGAACACAAAGAAGCTTGCAGAGAAGATCAGGGAGGTACTGCCTGAGGAAAACTGCGATTATTTTGGGACAGAAGGAGCGAAGGCTCTCACATCCGACATATTATACATTGGATTTTGGACAGACATAGGGAATGCAGATCCTGCAACACTTGAACTGTTAAAGAGTCTGAAAAACAAGAAAATCTTTCTGTTTGGAACAGCAGGCTTCGGAGGCAGTGAAGCCTATTTTCAGCAGGTTCTCGGGAAAGTTAAGGAATCTGTGGATGAGAGTAATACAGTGATGGGAGAATTTATGTGTCAGGGGAAAATGCCCCAGTCAGTCAGGGACAGATACGTAATGATGAAGGAGAAGCCGAATCATGCACCGAACCTGGATGAACTGATCGAGAATTTTGACAGGGCTTTGTCCCACCCCGACAATGAGGATCTGGACAGGCTTGGCAGAATAATCAGGAAAGACTTTTCTAAATAATTGGCAGAGGGGGAGAGAAAGAACATGAAACAGGATACTCTGGAAGGCAGGGCGAAAACGAAAAATGGTGTAAAACGATTATGTTTTTCCGCGGTATGTATTTTGTTGGAAGCAGCTTTTATCATTGTTATGATTACAAAGCTGAATCAATATGCGGAGATTATCAATCTGATGACAAGGCTTCTTGCAGGTGTACTGGTTCTTAAGTTGTATGCGTCAGACCAGACTTCATCTATGAAGATGCCATGGGTTATTTTGATCCTTGTATTCCCTATTATGGGAGTGGGATTATATTTACTGATCGGTCTTAACGGCGGTACCCTCAAAATGAGAGAGCGCTATGCCCAGATTGACAGGGAACTTCTGCCGTTGCTTCCCAATGACAGTGAGTGCAGGGAAACGCTTGGCAGAAAGATTCCGAAGGCAGGCAATATCGCTGATTATATACAGAGAAATGCCTCCTATCCGGTTTATCAGAATACGGACGTTATTTATTATGATGAGGCAGTTAAAGGACTGGAGGCTCAGCTGGAAGATCTGGCAAAGGCAGAGAAATTTATTTTTATGGAATACCATGCCATCGAGGATGCACAGGCCTGGCATAAAATCCAGAGTGTTCTGGAGGACCGCGTAAAGGCGGGAGTGGATGTCAGGGTATTTTATGATGATATGGGTTCCATTGGATTTATCAACACAGATTTTATCAAGAAGATGGAAAAGGTTGGAATCCACTGCAGAGTATTCAACCCCTTTACTCCGGGTCTGAATGTGTTTCTGAATAACAGGGATCACCGCAAGATTACAGTGATTGATGGAAAAGTAGGATTTACCGGAGGGTACAACCTTGCTAATGAGTATTTTAATTTCACACATCCTTATGGACAGTGGAAGGATACAGGCATCCGTCTGGAAGGCGAGGCTGTCCGTTCTTTGACAGTGACATTCCTGGAGATGTGGAATGCTGTCAGCGACAAAGATAAAAATGACAGTGATTTTAACAAATTTCTGCTCAGTACAGATTATCAGGCAAAGCAGACGGGCTTTATCCAGCCCTATGCAGACAGCCCTATGGATAATGAGCAGGTAGGCGAAGAAGTGTATATCAGTATGGCGAACAAAGCGGAAAAATACTGCTGGTTTATGACTCCATATCTGATCATCACAGATGAAATGACACATGCCCTGTGCCTGGCTGCTAAGCGAGGGGTAGATGTGAGGATCATTACACCTGGTATTCCGGATAAAAAAATGATCTATAATATTACCCGTTCCTTCTACCATGGACTGGTGAAACATGGGGTGCGTATCTACGAGTGGACGCCTGGCTTCTGTCATGCAAAGATGAGTGTGGCAGATGACTGTATGGCAACCTGCGGAACCATAAACCTGGATTACAGAAGTCTGTATCATCATTTTGAGAATGGATGCTTTATGGCGGACTGTCAGGCAGTTCTGGATATCCGAAATGATCTTGCAGCAACAATGGATGAATGCCGTGAAGTGACAGAACAGTACAGTACCGGACGAAGTGCATATCTGCGACTGGGACAGCTGTTTATGAGATTATTTGCGGGATTATTATAACGTTACTGTTTACTCCGTTCACAGCAACATTATAACACTTGGAAAAAAGTAGGATATCGTGTACAATAGGAAAGAGCAAAACTATTATAAATATGGGAGGAATTTTAATTATGGATCTTTCAACCTTAGTAAAAATGTCAAATACTTATGGAAGCAACCCTGCTTATGTTCTTGCAGGCGGTGGTAATACTTCAGTAAAAGACGACACCACACTGTATGTAAAAGGCTCTGGTACACAGCTTGCTACAATCAAGGCAGAGGAATTTGTGGAAATGAGCAGAGCACGTTTGAATGAAATCATGAAAACAGATTATCCTGAAGATGATGTCAAACGTGAATCACTGTATCTTGCAGATGTTATGGCAGCAGTAACAGATGCTGATAAAACCAAACGTCCAAGTGTGGAAGCGCTGCTTCATAATTTATTTGCCTATACTTATGTACTGCATGTTCATCCTACACTTGTCAATGGACTGACCTGCGGAAAAGGGGCAAAGGAACTCAGCGAAGAGCTTCTTGGAAAAGATGTACTCTGGATCGATATCTGCAAACCAGGTTATACACTTGCGCGTATCTGTTATGAGAAAATGAATGCTTATAAAGAAGAATCCGGAAAAGATGTTCAGGTTCTTCTGCTCCAGAATCACGGAATTTTCGTTGCAGCAAATACTGTAGAGGAAATTGGAGTGTTATTTGACGATGTGATCAGTAAATTAGAGAAACAGGTAAATAGAACTGCTGATGTCAGTGATGCTGTTACACCTGAAAAAGAGCAGGCAGCAGAGAGGCTTTCCCAGTTACTGGGACATGCGGTAGAAGTTGTACCTGTAGCGGAAGCTGATAACTTTGTAAAAGATAAAGCAGCGGCTGCACCCCTTCTGAAACCGTTTACACCGGATCACATTGTATACTGCGGACCATATCCGTTATTTGTAGAAAATATTGATCAGGCAAAAGCAGCGCTGGATGAATTTATGGCAGAGAATGACAAAGAGCCAAGACTGATCCTGGTACAGGGAGTCGGTGCCTTTATTATGGAAGATGATAAGGGAAAAGCTGCAAAAGCACAGCTTCTTGTAAAAGATGCGATCAAGCTTGCAGTATATTCAGAAAGCTTTGGCGGACCGCTTCACATGACAGATGATATTACATACTTTATCACACATTGGGAAGCAGAAGCATACCGCAGTAAGAAATAATATAATAAGGGGCTGTCTTTTTTTGACAGCCCCATTTTGTTGATTTAAACACTATATTTTTAAAGGAAAAGGTTTATTTTCAGCAAATTTTATTTTGCTTCTTTTTTCTCTTTGGCTTTCCCGGATTCAGGAATATTTCCCTCACCATAGTAAGCTTTCAGATAGATTTCTTTCAGCTCAGACATTAATGGATATCTCGGGTTGGCACCGGTACACTGGTCGTTGAATGCCTGTTCGGTCATTTCGTCCAGAGTTTCAAGGAAGTACTTCTCGTCTACGCCGTATTCTTTGATCGTATGTTTGATCTCAATAGTATCCATCAGTTCCTGCAGTTTCTGGAGAAGTTTCTCAAATACTTCGCTGTCGTTCTTGCCTGTCAGACCTACAGAACGGCCAATCTCAGCGTAACGTGCAAGTGTGTGCGGATACTGATACTGTGGGAAAGTACCCATTTTAGCCGGAACTTCGGCTGCATTATAGCGCAGAACATGAAGCAGAACCAGAGCATTTGCGATACCATGTGGAATGTGATGGAAAGCTCCCAGCTTATGAGCAAGAGAGTGGTTTACGCCAAGGAAAGCATTTGCGAAAGCCATACCAGCCATGCAGGAAGCATTTGCCATATGCTGTCTTGCTTCTACATCAGAACCATCTTTGTATGCACGTGGCAGATAGTTAAATACCAGTTTGATTGCATTTAATGCAAGACCATCTGTATAATCAGACGCCATCATGGAAGCATAGGCTTCAAGTGCATGAGTCATAACGTCGATACCGGAAGCACAGGTCAGTCCCTTAGGTGCGCTCATCATATTATCGGTATCAACAATAGCCATATCAGGCATTAATTCATAATCAGCCAGAGGCCATTTGATACCTGTAGTTTTATCAGTAATGATAGCAAACGGTGTTACCTCGGAACCTGTACCGGAAGATGTCGGAACAGCTACAAAGTAAGCTTTCTTACCCATATGCGGGAATGTGAAGATTCTCTTACGGATATCCATAAAGTCCATAGCCATATCATCAAAGTTGGCGTCCGGATTTTCATAGAGAACCCACATGATCTTGCCGGCATCCATTGCGGAACCACCGCCCATTGCGATAATGCAGTCAGGCTCGAACATTCTCATTGCTGCAGCACCGGCTCTTGCAGAAGCGAGAGATGGATCTGGTTCTACATCATAGAAGCAGGTATGTACGATTCCCATCTGATCTAATTTATCTTCGATCTTCTTAGTATATCCATTCTTATAAAGGAAAGAGTCTGTTACGATAAAGCAGCGTTTCTTGTGCATAACAGTGCCAAGCTCATCCAGAGCAACCGGCAGGCAGCCTTTTTTGAAATAAACTTTTTCCGGTGTTCTAATCCAGAGCATATTTTCTCTCCTTTCAGCAACGGTCTTGATGTTGATAAGATGTTTCACACCTACATTCTCAGATACGGAGTTGCCACCCCAGGAACCGCAGCCCAGAGTCAGGGACGGAACAAGTTTGAAGTTGTAAAGGTCGCCGATGCCGCCCTGAGAAGATGGAGTATTGATGAGGATACGGCAGGTCTTCATAGCTGCTGCATGTTTTTCCATCTTTTCCTTCTCTCTTGTGTCAATGTAGAGAGCGGAGGTATGTCCATAACCGCCGTCAGCTACAAGCTGTTCAGCTTTGGCAATCGCTTCGTCAAAGGTCTTGGCTTTGTACATGGCAAGTACAGGGGAAAGCTTCTCATGTGCGAATTCTTCGCTGATGTCTACAGATTCAACTTCACCGATCAGAATCTTTGTCTCAGGAGGAACTGCAACACCGGCCATCTCAGCGATAGTGGCAGCTTTCTGACCTACGATCTTTGCATTCAATGCGCCATTGATAAGGATAGTTTTTCTTACTTTCTCTAATTCATCCGGTTTCAGGAAGTAACATCCTCTGTAAAGGAATTCTTCTTTTACTTTCTTATAAATGCTTTCAAGAACAGTTACAGACTGTTCGGAAGCACAGATCATACCATTGTCAAATGTTTTGGAATGGATGATGGAGTTAACTGCCAGACGGATATCTGCACTGTCATCAATGATAACAGGAGTATTTCCGGGACCTACACCTAAAGCAGGTTTTCCGGAAGAATAGGCAGCTTTAACCATTCCGGGACCACCTGTAGCAAGGATGATGTCTGCTTCACGCATAACCTGATTTGTCAGATCAAGACTTGGAACATCAATCCATCCGATGATTCCCTCCGGTGCACCGGCTTCTACAGCTGCTTCCAGAACAACCTTTGCTGCATCAATGGTACATTTCTTTGCGCGGGGATGCGGACTGATGATGATCGCATTACGTGTTTTCAGCGCGATCAGAGTTTTGAAGATTGCAGTAGACGTCGGGTTAGTTGTAGGAATAACTGCAGCGATCAGACCGATCGGTTCAGCTATTTTCTTAATACCGTAAGCAGTGTCTTCTTCAATCACACCGCAGGTTCTGGTATTCTTATATGCGTTGTATACATACTCGGCTGCGTAATGGTTCTTGATAACCTTATCTTCTACAATACCCATTCCTGTTTCTTCAACAGCATCTTTAGCAAGCGGGATACGTGCTTTGTCAGCAGCAGTAGCGGCAGCTTTAAAAATCTTATCTACCTGCTCCTGGGTAAATGCTGCGAAAATCTTCTGTGCCTCTTTCATGGCTGCAATCTTTGCGGTAAGGGCTTCAGGGGTGTCGATGATGGTTGGAATAGTGTTCTCTTTTTTTGCCATTTGGGAATCCTCCTGTTTGTGTTTTCGTTAAAAGTATTTACCGTGACCTGTTATGGTTTTATTATACAAATAAACTGATTATTCGGTCAACAGTAATATTAATATAAGCGTAACGAAATATTATGGTGAAAATTGTGAATAATCACGTAAATAATGTGAATAAAATATCAATTGTCAGAATATATGAGAAAAATTTAACAATATATTTTCTGTTGGCAACTGAGAGAAAGTTAAAAAAATAACGTTAATAAATTAACAACCTCGATGATGCTATTATATGATTTTGTTAATCATTTGTCAATCACAAAACATACAAAAAGTTAACGAATACTAACTCAAAATTTCGTGAAAATATAACAATATAATTTGTAGAAGGATTTATGTTTTTAACCGAATCAAGTAAGTCCCCTGCGGAGGTTGCGAAGAGCAATAAGCAGTGG
>ERZ773204.350-NODE-350-length-38832-cov-5.323439_pt1 | contig 38832 bp, 41 predicted proteins | sample MGYA00581007_ERZ773204 | MGnify/ENA primary metagenome ERZ773204 (study PRJEB29015, sample SAMEA2737757) | human gut metagenome | biome: human gut; feature: human-associated habitat; material: faeces | place: China | collected 2012 ... | reverse complement strand
TAGTTATTAAACTTGTTGATAAGAAGAAAGTTTTAAGAACTAAGAGAAAACAGTTTGGAACTAAACTAAAAGAACTTCCTGTAATTGGAGAAATCGGTTATGCATTTAAGTGTGCTAAACATCCAATTGACAGATATTATGATATAAGAGTTGGAAAGAACGGATCAATGATTGCAGCAACAATTATTTATGTAGCATTCTTTGCAGTATATATGATTTATCAGACAGGAAAAGGATTTATTTATCAGTATACAAGCGTTGAAGATATGGATATGGGAGCCGTAGTAGTTGGTTTCTTTGCTATCTTAATTCTCTTCATCGTATGTAACTTCCTTGTTACATCAATTACAGATGGTGACGGAACATTAAAGCAGGTATATATGATTCCTGCATATGGTATTATGCCATTAATGATTTGCATGATTGTTACAACAATTATGTCGAATATCGGTTTATACAAGGCTTGTGATAAAGTGGGAATGAAGTATGAAAAAACTGCAGTGGGAGATAAATATGTATATGAAAATATGGTACAAAATAATCACTCACTGGGCGGAGAACAGTCGGGACATATTATTTTCAGCAAATATGCAACGACAGGTGACGGAATTTTAACTTCACTTCTTCTGATGGAAGTGATGTTGGAAAAGAAAGAAACGCTTGGAAAACTGACGGAGGAAGTGAAAATCTATCCGCAGTTGTTAAAAAATGTGAGAGTTTCTGACAAGAAGACAGCAAGAGAAAATCCGGCGGTAGTTCGTGAAGTGGAAAAAGTGACAGAAGCATTAGGAAATGACGGACGTATCCTCGTAAGAGAGAGCGGAACAGAACCTGTTATCCGCGTTATGGTGGAAGCATCTACACATGAACTGTGTGAAGAATACGTAAATCAAGTGGTTGATGTTATGGAAAAAGAGGGATTGATTATAGAATAATACTAAAAATAGAGGAGGCAGTAACTTTAGTTAAGTTACTGCCTCCTCTATTTTTATACATAATGAAATCCTTTACCGATAATCTCACTTGTGTTAGAAATCAGAATAAATGCTCCCGGTTCCTGCTGTTTGATAAAGTTTCTTAATTTTACCGCCTGTGACCTGTTCAGTGCAGTGAAGATGATGTAACGGTCATCTCCCGAAAAAGCGCCTTTGGCAAGACAGGTTGTCGCACTTCGGTTCAATTCGTGAACGATAAAATCACAAATCGGTTCGGGATCGCTGCACACAACATTGAAATATTTGCTTAAATTCATACTTTCAATCACGTTGTCAATCATCAGTGAACGGACAGCGAGTCCGAGAACCGAATAAAGACCGGTCTTGATATCGAAAACAAAGAAACCTAATAAGGTGATCACGATATCGCTCAGAAGAAGAGCATTTCCGATATTAAAACTCGTATACTTCTTTACAATCATGGCAAGAATATCCGTTCCACCGCTGGACGCCCCCATATTGAAAAGTGCTGCTGATGCAATCGCCGGAAGTGCGATGGCAAAAATCAACTCCAACATCGGTTGATCCGTCATCGGTTTTGTCATTGGGAAAAGTCTTTCCAGTGTTGACAGTGCTACGGAAAGAAGAATACTGCAGTAGGCGGTCATAATACCGAAATCTTTTCCTAAAATAAGAAAACCGATTAACAGAAGTACCATATTCATAATGAAGGTAAAATCACCGGCGGACATAAATCCGGTTTTTGCGACGAGAACCGCAAGACCTGTAATTCCACCAAAAGTGAAGTTGTTTGAGAATTTGAAAAAATAAATTCCCACCGCCATTAAAAGAATACTTCCGGTTAGTAAAGAGAAAGATTTTAATTTTGTTTTCATTTGTATACCCCTTGATGTTTCTGTTTCTTTTTCTTATAAAATTGTAACGCTCTGAATATCAATTGTCAACGAATTAGAACATATATCTTGGTAATAATATGATACAGAAGGAGGAAAAATATGATGTATAAAAATTTGCCAATTCAAGATATATACGCACGAGAAATTTTAGATTCAAGAGGGAACCCTACAATTGAGGTGGAAGTTCTTGTGGGAGAGAATATTGTAGGGAGAGCGTCCGTACCTTCAGGCGCTTCCACAGGGAAATATGAGGCAGTGGAACTCCGTGACGGGGACGAGCGGTATAACGGACTTGGAGTGACAAGAGCGGTTCATCACGTCAACGATGCGATTGCGAGAGAAATTATCGGGATAAATGTTTTTGAGCAGGAAAAAATAGACGGTATCCTGTTGAAAATAGACAGGACAGAGAACAAATCGAATCTGGGGGCAAATGCGATGCTGGGCGTTTCGCTTGCGGTGGCGAAGACGGCAGCGAAAGCGCTTGATATTCCCCTTTACAGATATTTGGGCGGGGTAAATGCCGACACAATGCCGATTCCTATGATGAATATTTTAAATGGAGGACGCCATGCGGACAATTTGATTGATATTCAGGAGTTTATGATTATGCCTGCGGGTGCAAAATGTTTCCGAGAAGCATTGCGGATAGGTGCGGAAGTCTATCATCGTTTGAAACAAATTTTGAAAGAGGAAAAAAAGGCAACCGCAGTTGGAGACGAGGGAGGATTTGCCCCTGAACTTTCAGATGCAAAAGAGGCGTTGTTTTTCATCGTAAAAGCGATAGAAACAGCAGGATATAAAGCGGGAAAAGATGTCGTCCTCGCGTTAGATGTGGCGGCATCGGAGTTATATGATAAAAAACTAAATAAATATGTATTTGCCGGGGAGGGAAAAGTTTACTCGGCGGAAGAAATGATAGATTATTATGAGGAACTGTTGACGGAATTTCCGATTGTTTCCATAGAGGATCCGTTGGACGAGGAGGACTGGGAAGGCTGGGAACTGCTTACGACAAGACTTGGGCAGGACATTCAACTCGTTGGGGACGATTTATTTGTCACAAATACACAGAAACTAGAAAGAGGGATCAGGCAGCATATAGCAAACGCCATTTTAATAAAGGTGAATCAGATAGGAACACTTACGGAGGTGGTAAAAGCGGTGGAAATGGCGAAAAATGCAGGGTATAAGGCTATTATTTCCCACCGTTCAGGGGAAACGGAAGACAGCACAATCGCAGATATTGCGGTGGGACTTAATGCCGGTCAGATAAAGACGGGAGCGCCGTGCCGGTCAGAGAGAACTGCCAAATATAATCAACTGTTGAGGATAGAAGAAGAACTTGCAGAAACGGGAAAATACAAGAATCTTTTTAAAGAAAATCTTGCCATTTGACGGTGTTTGTGATACACTAATCCTAGTGTTATCCGTAGGAGGTGTATTTGAATGGAAATTTTAAAGATGGTAATTACAATTTTATTTGCAATAGACTGTATCGCATTGACAGCAATCGTACTACTTCAGGAAGGTAAATCTGCAGGACTTGGAACAATCAGTGGTGCTGCCGATACTTACTGGGGACAGAATAAAGGACGTTCTATGGAAGGTGCTTTAGTAAAATCAACAAAGTTCTTAGCAATTTTATTCGTTGTATTAGCAGCAGTTTTGAACTTAAAAGTATTTGCATAATGTATGATGGAAGAAAGTGGAACACTCTATTCAGGTAGGGTGTTCCTTTTTGATTGCCATGTATACGGAGAAAGGAAGTGAAAAGATGAATGAGATTTTTGAGAAAAGAAAAAAGATGATATATGATTTTATCTGTGATGAATTTTATGTGCCGATGAAGATAAAAGAATTTGCCATTCTTTTGCAGGTGCCGAAAGAAGAAAGAGGAGAATTGAAGAAGATTTTGGATTCCCTTGAGGCAGAGGGAAAAATCAGAGTTTCCAAGAAAGGAAAATATGTAAAGGGAGAGGCGAAAAGTCTTGTCGGAACGTATCAGGCACATCAGCGCGGATTCGGATTTGTCACAGTCGAGGGAGAAGATGAGGATATTTTTATTTCAGAGGACGATATTAACGGAGCATTCCACGGCGATAGCGTAGAAGTGGTTATTAAAGCCACACCGGAAGGAAAGCGAAGAGAAGGAAAGATTACGAAGATTCTCTCCCATGGGACGACACAGTTGGTCGGATATTTTCAGAGGAACAAAAATTTCGGATTTGTTATACCGGACAATGCGAAGTTTCTGCAGGACGTGTTTGTGCCCCTTGAGAGGTCTAAAGGTGCGGTGACCGGACATAAAGTTGTAGTGGAACTGACTTCTTATGGCAAATCGGGAAAGAAACCGGAAGGAAAAGTGGTGGAGATTATCGGGCATATCAATGAGCCGGGAACGGATATCATGTCGATTGTGAAAGACTTTGATTTGCCGGTGGATTTTCCGGAAAAGGTAATGAATCAGGCCGAGCGTGTCGGAGATAAGATTATTCCTGCGGATATGGCGGGCAGAATGGATATTCGTGACTGGGACATGGTGACGATTGACGGGGAGGACGCAAAGGACTTGGACGATGCCATTTCCATAAGAAGAGAGGGAAATAACTATTTGCTCGGTGTGCATATCGCAGATGTGGCAAACTACGTGCAGGAAAAAAGCGCGTTGGACAGAGAAGCGTATAAACGGGGAACGAGTGTATATCTGGCGGACAGGGTTATTCCGATGCTGCCACACGCTCTTTCAAACGGAATCTGTTCACTAAATGAAGGTGAGGACAGGCTTGCGCTCAGTTGTATTATGACGATTACTCCAAAAGGGGAAGTGATTGATCATAAGATTGCAGAAACGGTTATTTGTGTCAACAGACGAATGAGTTATACGAGCGTGAAAAAGATTTTGGAAGACAATGATGAACAGGAGATTGAGAAATATAAAGAATTTTGCCCGATGTTTAAACTGATGGAAGAACTGGCGGGCATTTTGCGGGAGAAACGTAAGAAACGAGGTTCGATTGATTTTGATTTTCCTGAAACAAAAATGGTACTGGACGAAAACGGTAAACCGTTGGAACTAAAACCGTATGACAGAAATGTGGCAACGAAAATCATTGAAGATTTTATGCTGATTGCAAATGAGACGGTGGCAGAAGATTATTTTTGGCAGGAAATACCGTTTGTATACCGTACCCATGAAACACCGGACGAGGAGAAAATCAAGAAACTGGCTATTTTCATCAACAATTTTGGATATTCTCTTCATATTGCGAACAATGAGGTGAGACCGAAAGAAGTGCAGAAACTTCTGACGAAAGTGGAGGGAACGCCGGAGGAAATGCTGATTAGCAGACTGGCGCTTCGTTCGATGAAGCAGGCAAAATATACTCCGGACAATACGGGACATTTTGGTCTTGCCGCGCCATACTACTGTCATTTTACTTCTCCGATCAGACGTTATCCGGATTTGCAGATTCACCGCATTATTAAGGAAAATATACGGGGACGTATGAATGCAAACCGCAGGGAACATTATGAAGGAATATTGACGGAAGTGGCGAAACATTCCAGCGAAATGGAAAGACGGGCGGAAGAAGCTGAACGCGAAACGGTAAAACTGAAGAAGGCGGAATATATGGAATCGCGCATCGGAGAGACTTTTGAAGGTGTGATTTCAAGTATAACAAAATGGGGAATGTACGTTGAACTGTCCAACACGATAGAAGGTCTTGTTCATGTGACAAATATGTGTGATGACCATTATAATTATTACGAAGAGAGATATGAGATGGTGGGTGAGCATACAAATAAAGTATATAAACTTGGACAGACTGTAAATGTTCGTGTGTTGGATGTAGACAAGTTACAGAGAACAATTGATTTTGAACTTGCAGAAGGAGAGTAGAACTATGGCAAAGACAGAGGGAAAATTAATTGCAAATAATAAAAAGGCGTATCATGATTATTTTATTTTAGACACCTATGAGGCGGGAATTTCCCTTCATGGAACGGAAGTGAAATCGCTCCGTATGGGAAAATGCAGTATCAAAGAATCATTTATCCGAATTGAAAATGGAGAAATGTTTATTTACGGAATGCACATTAGTCCGTATGAAAAAGGAAATATTTTCAATAAAGATCCTCTCCGTGTGAAGAAACTTCTTCTGCATAAGTCTGAAATTAACAAATTGCTTGGAAAGACAAAGGAAAAGGGAATGGCAATCGTTCCCTTGAAAGTTTATTTTAAAGGCAGTTTGGTAAAAGTAGAAATCGGACTTGCAAGAGGTAAGAAATTATATGATAAACGTGATGATATTGCAAAGAAAGATCAAAAGAGAGAGGCGCAGAGAGAATTTAAAATTCGTAATTTGGGATAGGAGGAAAAATGGTACCGACAACGAAAGAGGCATTGAGTAAATTGGTGACGGAAACAACAGTGGAAATTTATGAAGAACTGACGCCACAGTTAATCCAGTTGATTGACCAGACAAAACATAATGACAAATTAACGGAGGTTCAGAAACAGGACGAGATTTCTTTGCATATGATGGGATATGTGAAGTCATGCACAAATGAGATTATGATAGAAGTGTTGGCAGAGATTCTCGGTTTAGATTAGGGAGAGCCTTGACAAGTGTAAAACGCTACACTATAATGAATCTGTATAAAAACCAGGGCTTGTACTGGTTTCGACGGGGGTTCTGAAGTTTGGGAAGCCATCTGCGGTGCGGGACCGCATAACAATCCGCAAATTAAAATTAAACGCAGACGAAAATTTAGCGTACGCTGCCTAGTGGCAGCAGTCGGCCTTGAGTCACTCACTGCTTAAGTAACCGGCTTCGACGAGGTGAGGCACTTCATTTCCAATGCCTTGAGGGAATGGAAGAATCCATCAGGCTACTGAAACTGACAGTTCGTCATCAGACGGTCAGCGGAGGGAATGTTAAAATGATGACTGTGATGGGAGATGCCTGAATGGACGGGCTTTCGGACAGGGGTTCGATTCCCCTCAGGTCCATTTAAGAGACAGAGAGATGAAAGATAGAGAGTATATACTCTCTATTTTTTTGTTGCAGAATATGCAAGAGTTTTGTATACTCTGTATATGATTAAGTAGTAGCAATTTCCATAAAAGAGGAAAGGAAAGAAAAGTATGAATGATTTGGAACTTTACAGAGAACAACTTGCTTTGTGTGACGAAAAGCTGATTGAGGATTTAACAGAGAGAAGTGACATTTTTGAAAAAATGTTGGAATATAAAGAAGAACACGGAATGCTGATTTTACAGCCGATGCAGAGAGAGAAGAGAGTAAAAAGACTGGAAGAAAAGTTGAAAGGCAATCCATATAAAGAAGAGATTATGAATGTATTTTCATGTATTGCATGGAATTGGAAACGTATTCAAGGGAAGAAACTTTTCCCTCATAATATTGTTTTGACAGGATTTATGGGAACAGGAAAAACCACACTGGCAGAGTATATGGGCGAGAGATTTGCCATGGACGTGGTGGAGATGGATAAAGAGATTGAAAACAGGGCGGGTATGTCAGTGGAAGAAATATTTTCTCAATATGGAGAAGAACATTTTCGCCAACTGGAAACGGAATTGCTGGAAGAATTACAATCAAGAGAACATATCGTTATTTCCTGTGGAGGAGGAATCGTACTTCGGGAGGAAAACATTGACAAACTAAAGAAACAGGGGAAAGTTGTTCTTCTGACCGCATCTGCGGAAGTGATTTTAGAAAGAGTGAAGGAGAACGGAGAACGTCCGTTACTGAAAGGCAATAAAAATATAGAATGGATTTGTAAAATGATGGAAGAGCGCGCTGACAAATATGCAGAAGTGGCAGATGTTACAGTGAATACAGATGGAAAGACAGTTCTTCAGATTTGTGAAGAAATGATTCAAAAATTAGAAGAGAGATAAAACATTGAAAACACCTGCGATGCAGGTGTTTTTTGAACAGGGAGGAAAGAAAATGAAAAAGATTATTTTGGCATCGGCTTCTCCGAGAAGGAAAGAGATTTTGGAGCAGATAGGAATGCAGTTTGAAATTTTGGTCAGTGACAAGGAAGAAATTTATGAGAGCAGTGCGCCCGAGGAGATTGTAAAAGAATTATCTCTTTTAAAAGCAAACCATGTATCGGAAATGGTGGGGAAAAATGATATAATCATTATAGGAGCGGATACAATTGTGTCCCACGAAGGAAAGGTGTTGGGAAAACCTAAAAGCAGAGCGGAGGCCTTTCAAATGATTCAGGGCATTCAGGGAAAAGTACATAAAGTTTACACGGGCATTGCTATTTTGTGTTATGATGAAAGTGGAGAGAAGAAAATGATAAACGATGCGGTGGAAACAAAAGTATTTGTTTATCCGATGAGCGAGAAAGAGATAAATAACTATCTGGATACAGGCGAATATATGGATAAGGCAGGCGCGTATGCAATTCAGGGATTGTTTGCTCCTTTTATAGAGAAGATAGAAGGGGATTATTATAATGTGGTCGGTCTGCCGGTTTCCCGTATTTATCAGGCAATAAAATCATAAAGAAGCGAGGTGGGCGTATGCTGAAAGCACTACTGTTTGATATGGACGGATTGATTTTTGATTCAGAAAAAGTTGTACAGCGTTCATGGAATATGGCGGGAAATACTCTCGGATACGGAAATATTGGGGAGCATATTTATAACACGCTTGGAATGAATGCAAAGGGAAGGGGAGAATATTTTCAAAAGGTGTTCGGTGAAGATTTCCCAAATGACAGATTTCGTGATTTGGCGAGAGAGAATTTTTACGGTATTGTGGAAAAGGAAGGGCTGTCGGTGAAACCGGGAGCAAGAGAACTGATCCGGTATGCAAAACAGTTAGGGTATCGCATGGCAGTGGTTACTTCATCGAGAAAAGAATATGTCAGGGAGATGTTTCAAAGAGCAGGTCTGTATGAATATTTTGATTTGTTTGTCTGCGGAGATATGGTGACAAAGTCGAAGCCTGCTCCGGAGATTTATGAGAAAGCGTGCAAACTTTTGGAAGTCAGACCGGAATACTGTGTTGCTTTTGAAGATGCACCTGCCGGCGTGGAATCCGCGACGAAGGCGGGCGTAGATGTGATTATGGTTCCGGATTTGGTACAGCCGGATATGGAAACGCGCCGTCGGGCGTGGAGGGTAATCTGTACACTCGATGAGGCGATTGATATATTGAGAAGAGAAGCGAGAGAACAATAAAAAGAGGAGAAACTTGACGGGTTTCTCCTCTTTTGCATATGTTTTATTTTCTTTCCCAACGGCCTGATGCACCGCAAGGAAGAACAAGTCCGTTGCCGGAAACAGGAAGTCCGATTTCCTGTGAGTCTACAACTCCGTTGAATTTTTTTAATTCTGTCGCAAGCATATAAGTGAGGACGGAAGGCGCAAGACCTGTTGTGTATGAATTAATAAGGAAAAACAGAGGATCATCAGATAAAATCTGTGTGCAGAGTTTTATCAGCGGGTGAATGGCGTCCTCGATTTTCCATATCTCCCCTTTAGGTCCCCGTCCGTAAGAAGGGGGATCCATAATGATGGCGTCATAATGGTTGCCTCTGCGTATCTCTCTTTCTACAAATTTGACACAATCGTCCACAAGCCAGCGGATAGGCGCATCTTTAAGTCCTGAGGAAACTGCGTTTTCTTTTGCCCATGTAACCATACCTTTGGAGGCGTCCACATGGGTAACACTTGCTCCCGCGCTGGCAGCCGCAAGTGTAGCGCCGCCTGTGTAGGCGAATAAATTTAACACTTTAATCGGGCGTCCGGCATTGCGGATTTTCTCTGAGAACCAGTCCCAGTTAGTCGCCTGTTCAGGGAAAAGTCCCGTATGTTTGAAACTGAATGGTTTCAGATTAAATGTAAGGTCTTTGTAATGAATCTGCCACTGCTCAGGCAAATCAAAAAATTCCCACTCTCCGCCGCCTTTTTTGCTGCGGTGATAATGCCCGTTCATTTTTTTCCAGCTTTTGTGCGTCTTCGGGGTATCCCATATAACCTGAGGATCAGGTCTGACGAGAGTATAATTACCCCAGCGTTCTAATTTTTCTCCCTTTGAGGAGTCGATGACTTCATAATCTTTCCAGCCGTCTGCTATCCACATAATATTAAAATCCTTTCGTATCAATTTCAGTTCATATAAAATTATTATACCAAGAATTAAAAAGGAAGTATAGACATTTTTAGGTTTACCTTTTGAAAAGGGAGTGATAAAATGTTTCTATAGGTGAAGAAATGTAAGGGACATTTAAATTTATCAAACGAGAAAGGTGATATAAGAATGATAAAAGTTAATGCAATGGGAGATAACTGCCCGATTCCGGTAATTAAAACAAAGAAAGCGATGCAGGAGGTTACAGGACCTGAAGTGATCGAGGTGGCGGTTGATAATGAAGTCGCCGTACAGAATGTGACAAAAATGGCATCTTCTGCCGGTGGAACAGTTACTTCTGAAAAGATTGCCGAGAAAGAATACAGAGTTACGATACAGATGAATGGAGCAATAAAAGAAGATGCGGAAGAAGCATGTTGCCCAACACAGCCGGAAGAAAATACGGTAGTTGTAATTTCTTCAGACCGTATGGGAAGCGGAAATGATGAACTTGGAAAAGTGCTTATCAAAGGATTTATTTTTGCGGTGACACAGTTGGATACTCTTCCAAAGACAATGTTGTTCTATAACGGAGGAGCAACACTTACGGCAGAAGGATCTGACTGTCTTGAAGATTTAAAACACCTTGCAGAGCAGGGAGTAGAGATTTTGACTTGCGGAACATGTCTGAACTACTATGGTCTGACGGAAAAGTTGGCGGTCGGCTCCGTGACAAATATGTATACAATCGTAGAAAAAATGGCGGGCGCATCAAAAATTGTGCAGCCATAATAGTAAAGGGGAAAGGAGAAGACAGATGAATTCAAACATGAAATTAACACAGATGACGAAGACAGCAGGGTGAGCCGCTAAAATAGGTCCGGAGACCCTTGCTCAAGTTTTGGGTAAGTTACCTAAGTTTCACGATGACAATTTATTGGTAGGAATTGAAACCTCCGATGATGCTGCCATCTACAAAGTAACAGATGATATAGCACTGATTCAGACAGTCGATTTCTTCACCCCGATAGTAGATGACCCTTATATGTTTGGACAGATTGCGGCAGCGAATTCTTTGAGTGATGTGTATGCGATGGGAGGAGAACCAAAGATTGCATTGAACATTGTCGGGTTCCCGAATTGTCTGGATCCTTCAGTGCTGGGAGAGATATTGGCAGGCGGTGCCGACAAGGTAAAAGAGGCGGGAGCGGTCTTAGTTGGCGGACATTCCGTGCAGGACGATGAGCCGAAATACGGCTTATGTGTGTCCGGTTTTGTACACCCTGACAAGATATTCAAAAATTACGGCTGTAAACCGGGAGATGTTCTTATTTTGACAAAGCAGATTGGAAATGGAATTGTCAATACGGCAATCAAAGCGGAGATGGCATCAGAGAGAGCCGTTAAAGAAGTTACGGTTGCGATGGCATCTTTAAATAAAAAGGCAAAAGAAGTTGTGGAAAATCATCAGGTCAATGCGTGTACCGATATCACAGGTTTCGGACTTCTGGGACATTGTGTTGAGATGGCGGTGGCAAGCGATGTGACATTTGAAATTAACGTTAAAGACATTGCCTATTTTGAAGATGCGATTTCTTATGCGAAAATGGGGCTTGTACCGGCAGGAGCATATAAGAACAGAGGATATTCAGGAAAACAGGTGGATATGTCGCAGGTGGAGGAACATTATGTGGATTTACTATATGATCCACAGACATCGGGAGGACTTCTGATTAGTGTTCCGCCGGAAGAAGTGGAAAGTATCATGAAAGAATTTGAAGAAAAGAAAATGGATACGAAAGTATCGATTATAGGAAAGGTAACAGAGAAAGGCGAAAAACTCATTCGTCTTCGTTAGCAGGAAAAAACAATGAACAAAAATCTTTTATATCGCAATATACCTAAGGTAGACATTCTTTTAGAAAATATAAAGATACAGGAATTGATTGAAACTTATGGGAGAGAAACGGTTGTGGAAACCATAAGGGAAGCATTGGAGTCGCTGCGGGCATATATTAAAGAGTGCGACGCGGAAGAAAATGCTTTGGAACGCATAAACTCTCTTGTATCAGATATAGAGAAAAAGGTTATTAGTATAAATACACCCGACATACGAAGCGTTATTAACGGTACGGGAACAATTTTGCATACGAATCTGGGGCGTGCTCCAATCAGCCCGAAACATATGCAGTATGTAGCAGAGATTGCAACAGGATATTCCAATTTGGAATATAATTTGGAGGAGGGGAAACGTGGAGAACGTTACTCACATTTTGAAAAACTGTTGTGTAAGATTACCGGTGCAGAGGCTGCGATGGCGGTAAACAATAATGCGGCAGCGGTTATGCTGATTTTAAATACACTGGGAAAAGGGAAAGAAATCATCGTATCCCGCGGTGAACTCGTGGAAATCGGCGGTAAATTCCGTGTGCCTGACGTGATGGAACAAAGTGGCGCGTCCCTTGTGGAAGTGGGTACGACAAACAAAACCCATTTTGCGGATTACGAGCAGGCGATTACAGAGGAAACAGGTGCATTATTGAAAGTGCATACGAGTAACTATCGTATTGTCGGATTTACGGATACGGTTTCCATAGAGGAACTTGTTCCGCTCGGAGAAAAATATCATCTTCCGGTCATCGAGGACTTGGGAAGCGGAGTGCTTATTGATTTGAGTAAATATGGTTTGACATATGAGCCGACCGTGCAGGATTCAATCCGTCACGGTGCGGATATTGTCTGCTTTAGCGGTGACAAACTGCTAGGTGGGGCGCAGGCGGGAATTATTGTCGGAAAGAAAGCGTATATCGACAAGATGAAGAAAAATCAGATGACAAGAGCGCTTCGTATTGATAAATTTACGGCGGCAACTTTGGACGTGATTTTGCACGAATATCTTTCAGAGGAGAGGGCGATTCAAAATATTCCGGCGCTTCACATGATTACGGAATCACTGGAAGATGTGACGAAAAGAGCGAAATCATTGCAGAGAATGTTGAGGCAGATGAAACCGAAGGCAGAAATCGTACTGGAAAAATGTGAATCGCAGATTGGAGGGGGCTCGCTTCCTCTTGAGCGCATCGAAAGTATGGCGGTTACAATTAAACCGAACTGCATTACAACGGCAGAACTGGAAGAAAGAATGAGACACCTTCCGATTCCGATTATTCCGCGCACGATGAACGACAAAATTATATTAGATGTGAGAACGATTGAGCAGCGTTTTTTCAAAACGATTGTGCAGGAATTGAAAGAATCACATATTTTTGAGGAGAAAGCCTGATGGTAAGGCGATAAGAAAGGCTATACAGATATGAAAAATATCATTATTGGAACAGCAGGTCATATAGACCACGGGAAGACAACGCTGATAAAGGCTCTCACAGGGAGAAATACAGACCGTTGGGAAGAGGAACAGCGAAGAGGAATCACCATTGACTTGGGATTTACTTATTTTGATTTAAAAAGCGGTGACAGAGTTGGAATCATTGACGTTCCGGGACATGAAAAGTTTATCAATAACATGGTGGCTGGTGTTGTCGGAATGGATTTGGTTATGCTTGTGGTGGCGGCAGATGAAGGAATTATGCCGCAGACAAGAGAGCATATGGATATTTTAGGTGAACTCGGCATCGAGAAAAGTATACTGGTATTGAATAAATGCGACCTGGTTGATGAGGAGTGGCTTGAACTGGTGGAGGAAGAAATTCAGGAAGAATTGGAAGGAACTTTTCTTGAAAATGCACCGGTTGTGAAAGTTTCGGCAGCGACGGGGCAGGGGATTCCAGAGTTGATTGAAACAATAGAACGTTTGACGGCAGATGAGGTTGTGGAGAAAGATATACACACAATCCCGCGCCTTCCGATTGACCGTGTGTTTAGTCTGTCAGGATTTGGGACGATTATCACGGGTACACTTCTTGCGGGAACAATCTGCAAAGAAGATACTCTGCAGATGTATCCGATAGGAAAAGAATGCAAGATAAGAAGTATTCAGGTACATGGGGAAAATGTAGAAAAATGTTATGCGGGACAGCGTGTGGCAATCAACATTTCCAATTTGAAAAAAAGTGAGATACACAGAGGCTGTGTCCTCGCACCTCCGAATAATATGAAAAATACGATGCTTTTGGACGTGAAGATGAATATTCTTCCGTCTTCCATGCGTATTTTGACAAATCATACAAGACTTCATTTGTTCACGGGTACAAGTGAGATTTTATGCCGTGCGGTATTGCTCGATAAGGACGAAATCGGTCCGGGAGAAAGCGGATATGTGCAATTACGTTTGGAGGAAGAGATTGCGCTCAGAAGAGGCGATAAATTTATTGTGCGTTTCTACTCTCCGATGGAAACAATCGGTGGCGGAGTTGTCCTTGAACCGAATCCGACAAAGAAAAAACGTTTTCATGAGGAGACAATAGAAGAATTAAAGAGAAAAGAATCCGGTTCAACGGAAGATATTATTGAAATGCACATTAAAAACAGCAAAGACACTATGTTGACAGTGGCAGAACTTGCCAAAATGACAGCGTTATCCTCTGATGAAGTGAAGCAAGATGCGGAGTCTTTGGAAGAAAGAGGTATCATAAAGATATTCCATATGAAAAAAGACAGTTACACATGGCATAGAGAAAACGATAAGGCTCTTCAGGAAGATATGGCAAAGACACTTCAGGAATACCATAGAAAACATTTGTACCGATACGGAATGCAGAAGGCAGAAATACATATGACTTTTCTAAAAAAAGTAAAACCGAATGTGTTTGATTTATATCTGGAAAGTCTTGTGGAGGAGGGCGTGATGAAGAGAAGAAATGAATTTCTAAGCCTGCCTCAGCACGAGATTGTGAAAGATGAAGTCTATCAGAAAGTGGAGAGTAAACTGCTTACTACTTTTGAAAAAGCGGGACTGGACTTCACTAAAGTTTCGGAGGTGGATTTTGGAACAGTGCCGTTTGAAACGGTGGAAGATATTCTGTTACTTCTTATGGAAGAGAAAAAGATTGTCAAATTAGGAGAAGAACTCTACACGCTGACTTCCTATATAGAGCATTCAAAAGAAATTATCTGTTCCATGTTTAAAGAAAAAGATTTAATTACAATGGCAGAAATTCGAGATGCTTTAGAAACAAGCAGAAAAAATGCTAAGTTGATTGTGGAATATATGGACAGCATTAAAATAACGAAGAGAAATGGGACAGAAAGCGAAAGGGTAGCATATTAATGAATTTAAAACAGTTAGAGGCTTTTGTATATGTCGCAGAAAAGAAAAGTTTTTCTAAGGCGGCGAGAGAATTGTTTTTGACACAACCGACAATCAGTGCCCACATATCTTCATTGGAAAAAGAACTGAACGTTCGGTTGTTTGTGAGAAATACAAAGGAAGTGAATCTTTCGGCCGAGGGTGAAAAACTGTATAAATGTGCGAAAAAGATGGTGGAATTGGAAAGGGAGATTGAGGAGACGTTTTTCCGCGAAGAAGGGGAGAAAGCGTGTATTACCATCTCCGCATCTACCATACCGGCACAGTATTTACTGCCGAAAATATTGGCAAAATTTAGTGACAAATATCCGGAAGAACAATTTAAAATAAAGGAAACAGACAGCGCGCAGGTTGTGGAACAGGTAGTAAACCGAATGATCGATATAGGATTTACGGGTACGATGCTGGATAAAAAGCACTGTGTATATCTGCCGTTTTATGAAGATGAATTAATTGTGATTACGCCAAATCAGGAGCGATTCAGAAAGTTGCAGAAAGACGATGAAAATGCTGAATGGATTCAAAGAGAACCGATGATTATGAGAGAAGAGGGCTCGGGAACGAGAAAAGAGGCAGAAAAGCAGTTGAAGAAAAAAGGGCTTAGTGTGGAATCTCTTAATATTGTTGCCAGTATAGAAAATCAGGAAACAATTAAGCGTTCTGTGGAGAACGGAATGGGGATTTCCATTATTTCCAAACTGGCTGCGAAACGTGAAATGGAAAGTGGAAAACTGTTAGGTTTTCCTCTGACTGAGGGCGATAGCGTCAGAAATATTTATATGATCTATAATAAAGACATCAGATTATCTCATATAACGGAAAAATTCATCAAAATGGTAAAAGAAATGTATCACTATTAATTTAAAAGCGGTGTAATCATAGAAAGTATCTATAATTATACCGCTTTTATTATGGTTTTCAATTAGACTGGGATATACAGGAGGAGTATAATTAAAATAATGACAGAAGAACGGAAGATGAGAGGAAAATAAACATGATATATATGGATAATGCAGCGACAACGATGCAGAAACCAAGAGAAGTTATCGATGCCGTTGTGGAAGCGATGAATTCCATGGGAAATGCAGGACGCGGAGCGCACAGCGCCTCCCTTGATGCTTCGAGAACAATTTATGGGGTGCGAGACATATTGGCGCATTTTTTTGGAGCGGAAAGTCCAAAACAGATTGTGTTTACCAACAATTCGACGGAGAGTTTAAATATTGCAATCAAAGGGCTTTTACAGCCGAAGGACCATGTGATCACAACGGAGATGGAACATAATTCGGTGCTGAGACCGCTGTATGAGATGGAAGAAAAAGGCGTGGAACTGACAATTCTTCCGGCGGACAAGAAAGGCATAGTCTCCTGCGAAGATTTTGAAAAGGAAATCCGCCCGAATACAAAAGCCATTATATGCACACACGGCTCCAATCTGACGGGCAATATGTTGAATATCAAACGAATTGGGGAAATGGCAAAAGAACACGGTTTGAGATTTGTTGTAGATGCTTCTCAGACTGCGGGAGTTTACCCGATTGATGTGCAGGAAATGAACATAGATATACTCTGCTTTACCGGACATAAAGGGCTTTTAGGACCGCAGGGGACAGGAGGAATGTATGTCAGAAGCGGTTTGGAACTGAAACCTCTCAAATGTGGTGGGAGCGGAGTGGATACATACAATAAGCATCACCCGAAAGAGATGCCTACCGCACTGGAGGCGGGAACACTTAACGGTCACGGCATAGCGGGGCTTGGAGCAGGTGTATCATATATACGGAAAACAGGCATGGAAACCATTCGGGAAAAAGAACTTGCACATATGTGGCGGTTTTATCATGGGGTAAAAGACATACCAAACGTGAAAATATATGGGGATTTTGAAACGGAAAAGCGTTGCCCGATAGTAACGCTGAATATTGGAGATTATGATTCTTCTGAAGTCAGTGACGAACTGCTTATGACATACAATATTTCCACAAGGCCGGGAGCACACTGTGCACCTCTTATGCACAGGGCGCTTGGGACGGTGGAACAGGGGGCTGTCAGATTCAGTTTTTCTCACTATAACACGGAAGAAGAAATAACAGTTGCAATCAAAGCAATTGAAGAATTAGCAAAGGAAGAGTAGCGAGGAGGAATGAAAATGAATTTATCAGATTCAAAAGTGAAATTGGGGATTGCCGGTGTCGTTTGCGGAATCGTAGCAGTTGTATTGGCGATGACAGGTAATCCGGGAAACATGGCAATTTGTATTGCCTGCTTTATCCGTGATACAGCGGGAGCATTGGGCATGCATCAGGCGGCAGTGGTACAGTATGCGAGACCGGAAATTATCGGTATTGTATTAGGAGCGTTTATTATTTCGGTTGTGACAAAAGAGTACCGTTCAACAGCAGGTTCATCACCAATGATTCGATTTTTATTGGGCATCATGATTATGATTGGATCTTTATTATTCTTAGGCTGTCCGCTTCGTATGGTACTGCGTATGGCATCAGGAGACTTGAATGCATATGTGGCATTGATCGGATTTGTTGCAGGTATCATAACGGGTTCTTTGGCATTGAAAAAAGGATTCAGTCTTGGAAGAGCGCATGAGACAAATAAGACAAGCGGTGCGGTTTTACCGTTGCTTATGGTAGGAATTTTAGTGCTTATTTTAGTAGGTTCATCACTTTTAATCAGTAGCAAAACAGGTCCGGGAAGCATGCACGCACCAATTTGGATTGCATTAATCGGCGGATTAGTATTCGGAGCATTTGCACAGAAATCAAGAATGTGTTTTGCCGGAAGTATCCGTGACATCTTTTTAATGAAAAACTTTGACTTATTTACAGTGATTGCGGGATTGTTCGTTGTTATGCTTGTTTATAATGTGGCAACAGGAAACTTTGCATTTAGTTTTACGGGAAAACCGGTGGCACATTCACAGCATTTATGGAATATTCTCGGAATGTATATTGTAGGATTTGCGGCAACGCTTGCAGGAGGCTGTCCTCTCCGTCAACTTGTTTTGGCAGGACAGGGTTCTTCAGATGCGGCAGTTACGGTAGCGGGACTTTTTGTAGGAGCAGCGCTCTGCCATAATTTAAAACTGGCATCGGCAGCGGCAGCGCCTGCAACAAAAGAAGCGGCAGCAGTTATCGGTGGACCGTCTGCGGAAGGAAAAATCGCAGCAGTCATTTGTATTATCTTATTATTTGCTATTGCATTTGTAGGAAACAAGAGAAAAACACAGTAGAATGGTAGAAATAAAAAGAGAAATATGTTACTCTAGGAAAGAAGGAAAAAAATATGAAAGAAGTAGATGCAAGAGGACTTTCTTGTCCTGAGCCGTTGATGCTGACAGCAGAAGCGTTAAAAACAGCGAAAGGACCAATCAAAGTGTTGGTAAGTGAACCACATCAGAAGACAAATGTGGAAAAATATGCAAAAGACCATGGGAAAAAAGCAATTTCCACACAGAAAGGCTCAGAATTCGAAATCGTAATTGAGTAAAATGAGAAAGAAAGAATTAAAATTAGTTGTAACATTTCACACAACGGCAGATGCGATGGCTATGGAAAAGGCATGCAAAGAACATCAGGTTTCAGGAAGATTAATTCCTGTACCGAGAACGATTTCAGCAGGGTGCGGACTGTCGTGGTGCGCAGAGTTGAGTGAATTGGAAAAAATCAAAAACATGATGCAGGAAGCAGGGATTGAAGAAGAAGAAATCCATGAATGCATGGTATAAGTTTTGCAGAAGAAGGAGGTGTGCACACCTCCTTTTTTGACTATGTGCAAAGTGCATAAATATAGAAAAAATCTATAACGATAAATCCGATAAAATGGTTTTTGCTTTGAAAGATAATGAAAAAATTAACAAAAAAAAGTGAATTTATTCAAGGTTATTGAAGTTTCCTCCAAAATAAAGTATTATATATAACATAAATAATGTCTATGGAAGACATTTATAAGAGGAGGGATTTGTTTGGATTTAAACAAAATTGTATTGGCGGTTCAGGGCGTGCTTGCAGATAAGATTCTTATCATTGCGCTCGTAGGCACAGGTTTATGGTTCACCTTCAATCTTGGTTTCATTCAGATCAGAGGATTTGGTGAAGGGTGGAAGAGAACGTTTGGCGGTTTGTTTAAGAAGAGCGGAAAAGCCGGCAAAGACGGAATGTCATCTTTCCAGGCATTAGCGACAGCGATTGCGGCACAGGTTGGTACCGGTAATCTTGCAGGTGCAGCAACAGCCATTGCTATGGGTGGACCGGGAGCAATCTTCTGGATGTGGGTAAGTGCCTTTTTAGGTATGGCAACCATCTATGCTGAAGCACTCATGGCTCAGAAGTACAAACAAGTCGGTGACGATGGTGTCGTAACAGGTGGTCCTGTATACTACATCAGAGCAGCATTTAAGGGAACATTCGGAAAAGTTCTTGCAGGAATCTTCGCAGTACTTATTGTATTTGCATTAGGATTCATGGGTAACGCGGTTCAGTCAAACTCTATCAGCGATGCGTTCGGAACAGCATTCGGTATTAATCCTTGGGTTGTTGGTATCGTTATTGCAGCAATTTCTCTATTCGTATTTGTCGGAGGAATTTCAAGAATTGCTTCTTTGACAGAGAAAATTGTTCCGATTATGGCAGGGTTCTATATCATCGGTGCTTTAATTGTTATTATTGCAAATGGTGATATGCTTCCAAAAGCATTCCATGATATCTTTGTAGGAGCTTTCAGTCCACAGGCAGTTGGCGGTGGTGTCCTTGGTTGGACAGTACAAAAGGCAATGGCTCGAGGCGTTGGACGAGGATTATTCTCTAATGAAGCCGGTATGGGTTCAACACCACATGCTCACGCAGTTGCGAAGGTAGATCACCCTGTAGAACAGGGATTTGTAGCAATGATGGGTGTATTTATTGACACATTTGTTGTTCTTACACTGACAGCACTTGTTATCCTTACAAGCGGTATGGTTGGAGAAATCGATCCGCTTACAAAGGCTGCTTACACAGGAACTGCTTTAACACAGGTTGGTTTCTCAAGCGTATTTGGAAAATTCGGAGAAGTCTTTATTGCAATTTGTATGTTCTTCTTCGCGTTTTCAACAATCATCGGTTGGTATTTCTTCGGTGAAGCAAATATCAAATATTTATTTGGCAGCAAAGCCGTAAAAATTTATGCCGTACTTGTATGTGTATGTATCGTAGTTGGTTCAGCACAGAGAGTAGACCTTGTATGGAACATGGCAGATTGTTTCAACAGTGCAATGGTAATACCTAACGTTATCGGTTTGTGGGCATTGAGCGGAATGGTTAAGAAAGTACATAAAGACTACTACCAGAATTTCAGACCAAATCAGATGAAGAAAAAATAGAATAATGAAGATTTAGAAATATGGGAAGATGTTTTTTGTGAGAGAGTCAAATGACCGCCGAAGATGCAAGCCTGACAATCGTCAGTGTTGGGTGAAACTTTCAGGCAAAAGGAGCAAAAGACGGACCATACTCTGAACTGTGTGTTGATTAATCAATACAGGAACAGGTGGGACGGCTTAAAGGCAATCAAAGTAGTATTGCATTAAACCGTCCCTTTTTTATCAAACAATGACAGGTGAAGACATGAAAGCAGAATTTATTATCATAACAAACAATCCTCTTATAGTAGAAAAATTAGGTCAGGAATATACAGTGGAATACGAAGATATTTCTTATGAAGACACATTAAAAAAAGTTCGGAACTATGTTTACAAGGGACATGAACTTTTGACACACCCTCTTTCAGGGAGTGTCAAACCGAACGAAACTCCGTATAAATCGGTTATGGTTTCCGAAAAAGCAACAGCGCTTAATTCGGAATCCGTAAAAATTATAGAGCAGGCAATTCAGTCCTGTGGTAAATTTGAATTCAAATCAGATAAATATGCACTGCATGTTTATGATGATTTCCAATATATTGATTATACACTGATCAGCAGTGCATTGCCGTCAGCAACGGCATGGTAACTAATTGTACTCTGGCACACAAAAGTGCTTAAAGTAATATAAACACATATAAAAGGAGGTAATTTACAGTGAGAAGATTAGAATTAGGGCACATTAACATTAAAGATATTCAATTTGGTCCAGAATCAAAAATTGAAGACGGAGTACTTTATGTTAATGAAGACGCTGTAAAAGCAATCGTTCTTGAGGACGAAAAAATCAAAAGTTGTAAATTGGATATTGCAAGACCAGGTGAAAGCGTAAGAATTACACCTGTTAAAGATGTTATTGAACCACGAGTAAAAGTTGAAGGAAGAGGCGGAGTATTCCCGGGAGTAATCAACAAAGTAGATACAGTTGGTGAAGGAAAGACATACGCATTAAAAGGAATGGCTGTTGTAACAGCAGGTAAAATCGTTGGTTTCCAGGAAGGTATCATTGACATGACAGGTCCTGGGGCAGATTACACACCTTTCTCAAAATTAAATAACTTAGTTGTTGTTTGCGAACCTGTTGATGGAATCAAACAGCATGACTATGAACCGGCAGTAAGATTTGCGGGATTCAGAGTTGCAGTATATCTTGGAGAATTGGCACGTGAATTAACACCTGATTCAACAGAAGTATTTGAAACATACGGAATTATGGAAGGTGCTGAAAAATTACCTGGACTTCCAAGAGTTGCATATGTACAGATGTTACAGTCACAGGGATTATTACATGACACATATGTATACGGCGTAGATGCAAAGAAAACATTATCTACAATGATGACACCAACAGAAGTTATGGACGGTGCAATCGTATCAGGTAACTGTGTATCTGCATGTGACAAAAACCCAACATATGTTCATGAAAACAATCCGGTTGTACATGACTTATTTGTAGAACATGGAAAAACACTTAACTTTGTAGCACACATTTTAACAAACGAAAATGTATATTTGGCTGACAAACAGCGTTCATCTGACTGGACAGCAAAATTATGCCGTTTATTAGACCTTGACGGTGTAGTTGTATCTCAGGAAGGATTCGGTAACCCGGATACAGACCTTATCATGAACTGTAAGAAAATCGAAGCAGAAGGCGTTAAGACAGTTATCATTACTGATGAATATGCAGGACGCGACGGTAAATCTCAGTCATTGGCAGATGCAGATGCAGCAGCAGACGCAGTAGTAACAGGCGGAAACGCTAATCAGGTAATTGTTCTTCCAAAACTTGACAAAGTTATCGGAACATTAGATTATGTAAATACAATTGCCGGTGGTAATGAACACAGTTTACGTGAAGACGGAACAATTGAAGTTGAAATTCAGGCAATTACCGGAGCAACAAACGAAACAGGTTTCGGTTACTTAAGTGCAAGATAGGGAAGGAGGAAAATAGACAATGATTAAAGTAGTACATTATATTAACCAGTTCTTTGCCAATATCGGTGGAGAGGAAATGGCTCATATCCCTGCAGAACTTCACAAAGGAGAGGTAATGGGACCGGGCCTTGCATTTAAAGCAAGTTTTAAAGACGAAGCAGAAATCACAGCGACAATCGTATGTGGTGACTCATGGTTTAATGAGAACCTTGAAGAAGCAAAGAAAACAATTTTAGCATGGGTAAAAGAAGAAAATCCAGACGTATTCGTTGCAGGACCTGCATTTAATGCCGGACGTTATGGAGTTGCCTGTGGTACAATCGCTGACGCAGTTCAGGAAGAATTAGGAATTCCTGCAGTAACAGGTATGTACGTAGAAAACCCAGGTGCTGATATGTTTAAGAATAAAGTATACACAGTACCTACAAAAAACAGTGCAGCAGGTATGAGAGCGGCAGTTGCAGATATGGCTCCTTTAGCATTAAAATTAGCAAAAGGCGAAGCAATCGGTGCATCTTGCCAGGATCACTATATGCCAAACGGTGTTCGTGTAAACTTCTTTGAAGAAAAACGTGGTTCAAGACGTGCGGTAGATATGCTGTTAAAGAAATTGGCAGACAAACCATTCACAACAGAATATCCAATGCCTGCATTTGACAGAGTTCCACCAATGCCTGCAGTAAAAGATTTATCTAAAGCAACAATCGCTTTAGTAACATCAGGTGGTATTGTTCCAAAAGGAAATCCTGACCACATCGAAAGTTCTAACGCTTCTCACTACGGTGAATACGACATTACAGGTGTTATGGACTTGACAGAGGACACATATGAAACAGCACACGGTGGATACGACCCTGTATACGCTAACGAAGATGCTGACCGTGTATTACCTGTAGACGTTCTTCGCGATATGGAAAAAGAAGGCGTGATTGGAAAATTACACAATAAATTCTATACAACAGTTGGTAACGGAACAGCAGTTGCTTCTGCAAAAGCATTTTCAGAAGAATTTGCGCAGAAACTTATTGATGACGGAGTTGACGCAGTTATCTTGACTTCTACTTGAGGTACTTGTACACGTTGCGGTGCAACGATGGTAAAAGGCGTAGAAGGTGCCGGACTTCCGGTAGTTCACGTATGTACGGTAACTCCTATTTCAATGACAGTTGGAGCGAACAGAATTGTTCCTGCAGTAGCAATTCCTCACCCACTCGGAAATCCTGCATTAGAAGCAGACGAAGAAAAGAAATTGCGTAGAAACTTAGTTGAAAAAGCGCTTCATGCATTGACAGTAGAAGTTGAAGACCAGACAATCTTTGAATAATAACAACTAGAAGGAGAGAACGTTATGAGCAAGATTTATGACGTAATTATCCTTGGTGCAGGGCCTGCCGGATTAGCGGCAGGTCTGTATGCAGGGAGAGCCCGTATGTCTACGTTGATTGTAGAAAAAGGGAAAGACGGAGGACAGATTGCAATCACAGATGAGATTGAAAACTATCCGGGACAGATTGTAGAAGGAGAATCAGGTCCTTCTCTAATCGCAAGAATGACAGAACAGTGTGAAAAGTTCGGTGTAGAACGTGTTACTGATGTTATCAATGACGTAGTTCTTGAAGGCGATGTAAAGAAATTAATCAGTGCAAAAGGTGAATACTGCGGTAAAACACTTATCATTGCAACAGGTGCATTCGCAAGACCGATTGGCTGCAAAGGCGAAAAGGAATTCATGGGTAAAGGAGTTTCTTACTGCGCTACATGTGATGCAAACTTCTTTGAAGATTTTGAAGTATACGTTGTGGGCGGTGGAGATTCTGCTGTTGAGGAAGCAATGTATCTCACAAAATTTGCAAGAAAAGTTACCATTATTCACAGACGTGATGAACTTCGTGCAGCAAAATCCATTCAGGAAAAAGCATTCAAAAATCCTAAACTTCACTTTATGTGGGATACGGTTGTAGAGGAAGTCAGCGGAGACGGTATTCTTTCTGAAATGACAGTAAAAAATGTTAAGACAGGAGAACTGACAAAGATTGAAGCGGACGAAGAAGACGGTATGTTTGGTGTATTCGGATTTATCGGAACATTGCCAAGCACAAAAATCTTTGAAGGCAAAGGACTTGAATTGGACGAAAGAGGATATATTCCTACAGATGACAACATGCGTACAAATATTCCGGGTGTATTCGCAGCAGGTGATGTTCGTGTGAAGAGTCTTCGTCAGGTAGTTACGGCAGCAGCTGACGGAGCAATTGCTACTACACAGTGTGAAAAATATATTAACGAAATGGAATAGTTTTAAGGAGGACAAACCGATGTTAGATTTAGATAAAACAACATTTCAGCCTGAGGTGTTAGAGGCAGAAGGATATGTTTTCGTAGATTTCTACGGAGACGGCTGTGTGCCATGTCAGGCTTTAATGCCATTCGTTCATGAAATGGCTGACAAATATGGAGATAAATTAAAATTCACATCTCTTAATACAACAAAAGCACGTCGTCTTGCTATCGGACAGAAAGTTTTAGGACTTCCTGTTATGGCTATTTACAAAGACGGAGAAAAAATCGATGAAGTAGTAAAAGATGATGCTACACAGGAAAACATCGAAGCAATGATTCAGAAATATATTTAATTTGTATTTTTGATGAAAAGTATGTATACTTAATATGCGTATAAAGCCGAAAGGCTTTTACGGAAATGTGAAAGCATTTCAACTATAAATAATACTAAAAATAAATGGAAAGGAAGGAGAAGAAGCCATGGCAATTTTAGATGGTAAAAAAGTAATCATCATCGGCGACCGTGATGGTGTACCAGGACCTGCTATCGCTGAATGTGTTAAGACAGCCGGCGGAGAAGTAGTTTTTTCTTCAACTGAATGCTTTGTCTGAACTAGCGCAGGTGCAATGGATCTTGAGAATCAGAAAAGAGTTAAAGACTTTGCAGACGAATTCGGTGCAGAGAATTTAGTTGTTATCGTTGGAGCAGCAGAAGGAGAGGCAGCAGGATTAGCTGCTGAAACAGTTACTGCAGGTGACCCAACATTCGCAGGACCATTGACTGGGGTCGAGTTAGGACTCACGGTATATCATGTATGTGAACCAGAATTGAAAGAAGAATTCGATGAAGCAGTTTACGATGAACAGGTTGGTATGATGGAAATGGTACTTGATGTTGATGATATCGTAAGCGAGATGTCATCTATTCGTGAACAATTTTGTAAATATTTATAGAAGATAAGTATTTATAACGAAAATCTGATTTGATTTTGGGTTTTCTTTGGGCGGTGAAGTAAATGCTTACTTCATCGCCTTTTATTGTATCAGGAAGGTTCTGTGAACTTTCCCATACAATCTTTATTTTTAGTATATGTAAAAAATAATATTTAAACATCTAAAAGAAAGGTGGAACCTTCAAATGAATAGTGTAATTAAAGGAGCCAGTTATGTATTGGCACATACTCCACAGATGGTAGTATATAATGGAACAACACAGACAACAGAAAGAGTTGTAAACCCGGAATCTGAATATTTAAAAGAATTGAACAGTCATCTTCGTTCTTACGAGGAATGTGTAAACTACTGGCCAAACCAGGTATATATTGGAAATGCACACCCGGACGAACTTGCAGAAGTTGAGTTCCCTTATTATGATAAAGTGAAAGAAGGAGCGGAGAGATTTGGTAAATACGGTGAAATTATGCCGGAAAACGAATTTCTTCTCTTAGTTCAGACATGTGATATGTTTGAAGTTGTAAAATTAGACAAAGAATTTGTTGCTGCAACAAAAGAAGCGTTTGCTGCAAACCCAATTATTACAGAAGATATTGTTGAAAAAATTGAAGAAGGTGTTGAACTCAGCGAAGTAGAGCATCTTGTAAATGATGAACATGCAGAAGGACTTTACATTGACGGTAAATTAGTTGGCTGTATAAAGAGAGCGCATGACATTGATGTGAACTTATCTGCTCACGTTATGCATGAAAACATGATGAGTAAAGCAACAAGTGTGCTTGCTTTATTATATGCAGTAAGAAATACAGGAATCGACAAATCTGAAATTGAATATGTAATTGATTGTGCTGAGGAAGCATGCGGAGATATGAACCAGCGCGGTGGCGGAAACTTTGCAAAAGCAGCTGCAGAAGTTGCAGGTCTTGTAAATGCAACAGGTTCTGACTCTCGTGGTTTCTGTGCAGGACCTTCTCACGCATTAATTGAAGCAGCAGCGCTCGTAAAATCAGGCGCATATAAATGTGTTGCCGTTACAGCAGGCGGTTGTACGGCAAAACTTGGTATGAATGGTAAAGACCACGTGAAAAAAGGTCTTCCGATTTTAGAGGACTGCCTTGCAGGTTTCTGTGTAATTATTTGTGAAAATGATGGGGAAAGCCCGGAAATCAACCTTGACATTCTTGGACGTCACACAGTTGGTACAGGTTCTGCTCCACAGAACGTAATCGGAAGCCTTGTTGCCACTCCGCTTGAAAAAGTAGGTTTAAAAATTACAGACATTGATAAATATTCTCCTGAAATGCAGAATCCGGATATCACAAAACCGGCAGGTGCAGGAGATGTTCCTTTAGCAAACTATAAAATGATTGCTGCTTTAGCGGTTAAAAAAGGTGAACTTGACAGAAAAGAGTTACCTGCATTCGCTGCTAAACACGGCTTAACAGGCTGGGCTCCGACACAGGGACATATTCCATCAGGTGTTCCGTATATTGGATTTGCTGTGGAAGATATTAAAGCGGGTAAAATTAAAAATGCTATGATTGTCGGTAAGGGAAGTTTATTCCTCGGACGTATGACAAACCTTTTCGATGGAGTTTCATTTGTGATTCAGGCAAACACAGGCGCAGAAGACAATGCAGGTGTTTCAGAAGAAGAAGTAAAAGGATTGATTGCAAAAGCAATGAAAGATTTTGCGGAAACTCTTATGGCAGAATAGAGAGGTGGAAAAAATGGCAAATAGTGTAGAAAAAATGATTGCTTCCACCTTTATGGACATTGCACAGGGACTGGAAACAGGAAGTTTTGGAAAACGTCCTAAAATTGCCCTTACAGGTATGGGAAGTGAACATGGAGAAGAAAATTCTATGGCGGCAGCTGTAGAGGCGGAAAAAGATGGAATTGATGTTTACTATATAGGTACATTGGAAGCAGAAGGTGTTACAACAATTAAAGTGGCTGATGATGAAGAAGGCCACAAAAAAATGGAAGAAATGCTTAAAAACGGGGAAGTTGACGGTGCGGTAACAATGCACTTCCCATTCCCTATAGGTGTTTCCACAGTGGGACGCTGCGTGACGCCTGCGACTGCAAAAGAAATGTTTATCGCAAACACAACGGGAACATCAAGTACGGATCGTATTGAAGGCATGATTAAAAATGCCATTTACGGAATCATTACAGCAAAAGCCTGCGGTAAGAAAAATGCTACAGTCGGTATTTTAAATGTGGACGGTGCGCGTCAGACTGAAAAAGCATTAAAGCAACTTCAGGAAAACGGATACGATATTACTTTTGCAGAATCAGGAAGAGCAGATGGCGGTTGTGTAATGAGAGGAAATGACGTATTACAGGCATCTCCTGATATTATGGTAACAGACTCCCTTACAGGAAACATTCTCGTAAAAATGTTGTCTTCTTTCACTACAGGAGGAAGTTTTGAGGCGACAGGATTCGGCTATGGACCTGGAATCGGAGAAGGATATGAACAACTTGTTATGATTGTATCCCGTGCATCGGGAGCACCTGTTATTGCAAACGCAATCCGTTATGCAGGACAGCTTGTTCGCGGAAAAGTATTTGAAGTTGCCAAACAGGAATTTGAAGCGGCAAACAAAGCGGGCTTAAAAGATATTTTAAATGCACATAAAAACGCTTCAAAACCTGCAGAGGCTGAAGAAGTAAAAGAACCTCCAAAAGAAGTTGTAACAGCACAGATTCCGGGAATAGAAGTTATGGATTTGGAAGATGCCGTTAAGACACTTTGGAAAATCAATATCTATGCGGAAAGCGGAATGGGCTGTACAGGACCGATTGTTCTTGTGTCTGAAGCAAATTTAGTTAAGGCAGAAGAAAAATTAAAAAAAGCAGGATATATTAACTAGACGGGAGCGTAAAAAATGAAAGTTTATGATACAGTAAATAAAGTTGAGTTAGAGGCTACTGAAGAGGAGTTAATCAAACTCATGGCTCCGGGCGGACGTCAGGTGGATTTGTACCTGAACGGGAAGAAAACAGATGAAGACGGTTATCTCACATGGGACGTGGAACACTGGTCAAGCATTGACGGAAAAAGATTTATCCGCTGTTATTCTTTAGAAGGAAGAGTTCTTGGAGAATCTACAGGTCATAATATTTATGATTTGAGAAATGATTTTAAGCCGGAAGAGGCAAAAGAAGTTAAATTAAGTTAAAATATAAAAACAGGAGAAGACGAAAAAAAGTCTTCTCCTGTTTTTTATATTTCTTCTTTAAATCTGTCCAAAACATGGGGTAACAGTCTGTCACTGTATTCCGTAAGGGCATATTTTCCTTTGCATAAAGCCCAATCATAGAGTAAGGAACGCTCGTACATCGTATATAGTTTGACTAAATCCGATGCGCTGTTTGCCGGGTGAAATTCACCGTTTTTCAGAGCGTCCTCAATAATTTCCGTAATCCATGTGAAATAGTAGCGCTTTTTATCCAGCAAAGATTTCTTATCTTTTGTAACTAGTTGGGAAGAATATAAATAAGCAAGTAAATTCACATCTATACTCGTTTCAATCATATAAAATAATTCATGATTTAAAAAGAGTAATTTATCATATGCTGATAAATCCGGATTAATTATTCCTGTCAATTCCTCGTATTTGTCATCAAGAAGGTAGGAAAGAGAACTCAAAAGAGCGTCTTTCCCTTTGAAATAGTGATAGAATGTTCCTTTTGATGTTTTGGAAGCAGTGATAATGTCGTTTACCGTCGTCTCTTCGTAACCGTTTTTGTAAAAGAGATTCCATGCGGCTTTGACGATCCTGCTTTTTGGGGATTGGCGTTTACGTGGCACTAGCCTAAAACCTCCTTAGCCGATTGAGAAACCATATTTTAATGGGTCTGTCGGATCAATGACATATGTTCCCATACCTGTAATATAAGCGCTTCCTGTAATCTGTGGGATAACTGCTTTGAAATCACCTACAGATGCTTCTTCTTTGATTACACCTCTAAATACAGAGCCTGTGAAAGATTCGTAGCGGAATTCTTCTCCGATTTTAATTTCGTCCCAAGCGTAAAGTGTTGCAAGTTTTGCGCTTGTTCCTGTTCCGCAAGGAGAACGGTCAGCCTGCGCCTCACCGAAGATAACAACATTTCTCATATCTGCTTTTTCCGGGTTTGGTGTAGGACCGTAGAATTCAACAAGGTCTACTGTGTTAATGTCAAGTGTTGGGTGCTGAACAGATACTTCTTTATTAATCTTTTCAAGCATTTTCATTCCCAATGTCTGAAGGGCAGGTACGGCAGCAGGTCCGATATTGTATCCTAATTTAGAAGCGTCCACCAATGCGAAGAAACTTCCACCGAAAGAAATACAGTATGGAATTGTAACACCGTCAACATCTACTGTAAGGTTGTCCTTATATAAGAAAGCAGGTACATTTGTCAAAGTAACTTCAACTGCTTTTCCGTTTTCAACTTTTACCTTTGTACGGATAATTCCTGCCGGAGCTTCCAATACTACTTCTGTGTATGGTTCGGTTACGGGAACAAGACCTGTTTCAACAGCAACTGTTGCAGAACCGATAGTTCCGTGTCCGCACATATTCAAGTATCCGCCGGTATCCATGAAAATAACGCCAAGATCTGCTTCCTCGCTGATTGGTTCAGTTAAAATTGCTCCGAACATATCGTGATGTCCTCTTGGCTCAAGCATTAATGCTGTTCTGTAATCATCGCAGTGATTTACAAGAAAATTTTTGCGTTCCATCATTGTATTTCCCTCTAATTCAGGGAAACCTGATAATACGATTCGTGTAAATTCACCTACTGTGTGAGAATCCACTACAGTAAATGCTGCTTCGAATCGTTCTTTGTTAAGTGTTGGATTTAATGACATATCCGTTCCTCCTTAAAATAATGTGAATTAATTATAGAAAAAATCTATAAATGGAATGATATAGGACACATTCCGAAAAAAGAATCAGGTATATTTCCAAAGAAAAACTTTTGGAAAATCCCTAAAAATACGGCTGAAAACGATAAAAAAATAACGAATAGACCGTGTTCTAGTCCGTATTCTAGTATTGAGTTCAATTCTATATAGTTATTATGCGTGAAAACCCTTGAAAAGTCAATGTTTATTTGATTAGAATAAAAATGCAAAAAAAAGAAAAAATAACTTGAAATATATAACGAGTTATGTTAGTCTAAAAGCGTAAAATCCATGAGAGGGTAGATGGGTAACTGGTGTGCCTCCTAGTCTTCAAAACTAGTGTTGGGCGTTAAGAGCGTCCTGGGTGGGTTCGATTCCCACATGCCCTCGCCAAAAGAATGTTAAAAATAATACAAAAAAATTTAAAAAATGAATAGAACATTATAGAGAGAAGCAATAAATTACAGGACGTTATGTTCTGTAAAATTTTTATAAAGGTAAAAGGAGAATGGTGTCATGAAAGATGTACAGATTCTATTAAGACAACACGTAGGTGCACCTTGCCAGGCTACTGTGAAAAGTGGCGATAAGGTAAAGAAAGGAACACTGATTGCAGAGCCGACAGGACTTGGAGCAAATATTTTCTCAAGTGTTTACGGTGAAGTAACAGAAGTTTTGGAAGACAGAATTGTCATCAGACCGGACGAAGTGCAGAGCGAAGAGTTTGAGAAAATCGAAGAAGGCAGCAAACTTGATATGGTTAAAGCAGCCGGTATTGTAGGTATGGGAGGAGCAGGTTTCCCTACAGGAGTGAAAATCGGAACGGATTTACAGGGCGGATACATTCTCATCAATGCAGCAGAATGTGAGCCGGGACTTCGTCACAATATTCAGCAGATTGAAGAGGAATGTGACAAAGTTATCCGTGGCGTAAAATACACTATGGAAATTTCTAATGCTGCAAAAGCAATCTTTGCCATTAAGAAGAAAAACGAGAAAGCAGTACAGACATTGAAAGAGGCGCTGAAAGACGAAGAAGCAATTTCTATTCACTTACTTCCGGATATTTATCCGATGGGAGAAGAAAGAGCGGTAGTTAGAGAATGTCTTGGAATTGAATTGAAACCGGAAGAACTTCCTTCAGTGGCGAAATCAATTGTAATTAATGTAGAAACTTTAGCAAGAATTACAGAGGCGATTGAAGAAAGAAAACCTTGTTTCAGCAAGAACCTGACTGTAATCGGTAAATTAAACGGTGGAAATGAGCCACATGTATTTAAAGATGTTCCGGTTGGAACAAGCGTGGCTGAATTAATCGAGAGAGCCGGAGGAATTGACGGTGAATACGGTGAAATCATTATGGGTGGACCGTTTACAGGTAAGGCAACAACATTAGATGCACCAATTACAAAGACAACAGGTGGAATTATCGTGACAATGGAATTCCCTGATTTACACGGTGCGACAATGGGTGTTTTAGTCTGTGCATGTGGCGGAGATGAAACACGTATGCGTGACATTGCAGAGAAAATGAATGCAAAAGTTGTTTCCGTAGCGAGATGTAAACAGGCACAGGAAATGAAGAGCGGTGCTTTGAAATGTGAGAGACCGGGTAACTGTCCGGGACAGGTTAAAAACAGTATGCAGTTTAAGCAAGACAAATGCGAATATATCATCATTGGTAACTGTTCAGACTGTTCAAACACGGTTATGGGTTCTGCACCAAAGATGAATTTGAAAGTATTCCATCAGACAGACCATGTGATGAGAACAATCGGTCACCCGTTATACAGATATTTGACTGTTTCTAAACAGGTAGAGCAGGACATTTAGAGAGAGGGAGGAACGGAATATGTTAATCACAAATGAAATGGTAAAAGAATACGCAGATAAGCCGGCAGTTTTTGCGGTGAAAGTTCCTGCAGGAACAGAAATTTCAGCAGAGCATTTAGAACACCCAATGTTTTTAGATGATATGGTAAGTTCTAATTTGTTTACATTAGATACAGCACTTACAATTGGACAGGTTATCGGAGTGAAGACAGCAAAAGATTGCGATGCGCTTACACCTGTTACGGAAGAGGCAGTAGGCGGTGCGGTAAAACTTGCTGCAAAAGAAGCACCGGCAGAAGAAAATGTACAGGAAGTACAAGTACAGACAGAAGTGGCTGCACAGGACGGAAATACAATTATTATTTCCATCAAAGAAGGAAAAGATATTTATCTTGAACTTCCAATGTAGGTATTACAATCACGAAAGTGATTAGAATATATAAATGATGAAACTTGATTAAACAAGGAGGAGAAGATATGTCAATTACAGCTGAAACAGCGAAAGAGCATGCAAAAGACCCTGCAGTATTATGTTGCAGAGCAGAAGAAGGCATTATAATTGGACCAGAGAACTTAGAGGACCCAGCGATTTTTGATGATTTGGTAGACTCAGGTTTATTAAATTTAGATGGGGTATTAACAATTGAAGAAATCTTAGGTGCAAAATTAACAAAAACTTGCGATTCACTTACACCGATTACACGTGATGTAATTGATGCAGTTCAGACAGTTGCTGAAGAAGAAACAGCAGCACCTGAAGAAGCGCCGGCAGCAGCGCCTGTTGCACCGGTTGCGGCAAAATCAAACGGTGGAGTATTAAAAATCCATATTGGTGAAGGTAAAGACATTCAGATTGAATTACCTATGAATGTAGGAGCAGGTACAGCGAAAGCAGTAGAAATTCCTGCAGGAGCAGAAGTTGCTGTTCCGGTTAAAGAACAGGAACCAAAATTAATCAGAAGTTTAACAAGAAAACACTTTAAGATTACAGAAGTAAAGAGAGGACCTGAAACAAAAATCGAAGGAACAACTCTTTACATCAGAGAAGGTATTGAGGAAGAAGCTGTAGCATCTCAGGAATTAGTAAACAGTTTAAAAATTGATATTATTACACCTGCAGAATACCACACATATTCAGAAACAATTATGGACGTTCAGCCAATCGCTACAAAAGATGGCGATGATGAAATCGGTTCAGGAGCAACAAGAGTTCTTGACGGTGTTGTTATGATGGTAACAGGTACAGATGCAAACGGAGTTCAGATTGGTGAATTTGGTTCATCTGAAGGATATTTAGATGAAAACATCATGTGGGGACGTCCTGGTGCACCTGAAGAAGGTGAAATCTTCATCAAGACAGAAGTAGTTATCAAAGAAGGAACAAACATGGAAAGACCGGGTCCTTTGGCTGCTCATACTGCAACTGATGTAATTACTCAGGAAATCAGAACAGCATTAAAGAAATTGGACGAGTCTTTAGTGGTAGATACAGAAGAATTCAACCAGTACAGAAGACCTGGAAAGAAAAAAGTTGTTATCGTAAAAGAAATTATGGGACAGGGTGCTATGCACGATAACTTGATTCTTCCTGTAGAGCCTGTTGGTGTGCTTGGTGCAAAACCAAACGTAGACTTAGGAAACGTACCTGTAATGGTATCTCCACTTGAAGTATTAGACGGTTGTATCCACGCACTTACATGTATCGGACCTGCATCAAAAGAAATGTCAAGACATTACTGGAGAGAGCCATTGGTACTTGAAGCACTTCATGATGAAGAAATTGACTTGTGTGGAGTTATCTTTGTAGGAAGCCCACAGATTAATGCAGAGAAATTCTATGTATCAAAACGTGTTGGTATGATGGTAGAAGCTCTTGATGTTGATGGAGCATTTATTACAACAGAAGGTTTCGGTAACAACCACATCGACTTTGCAAGTCATCACGAACAAATCGGTATGAGAGGAGTTCCTGTTGTAGGTTTATCTTTCTGTGCTGTTCAGGGTGCTTTAGTAGTTGGTAACAAATACATGACAAACATGGTTGATAACAATAAATCTGAAGCAGGTATTGAAAACGAAGTTCTTGCTTGTAACACACTTTGCCATGAAGATGCAATCCGTGCTCTTGCAATGCTTAAAACAGCAATGGCTGGTGAAGAAGTTAAGAAACCGGAAAAGAAATGGAATCCAAACGTAAAAGCAACTAACGTTGAATTAATCTCTAACGTAACAGGTAAACCGGTTGAACTTGTGAAAAACGAACAATCATTACCAATGAGCGATAAGAGAAGAGAAAAATACAACTAATTTTAGGTGATCAATATGAAATATGGCGATAAATTGATTAGAATGGAAGGCGTAATCGTAGAAGTGCATGACGGCTGTGTGGCCGTAGATTTAAAAGGAAGACTTGGATATTTGAAAATTCCAATGAGAATGCTGATTACAGACTATCCGCTCGCAGTAGGACAGGAAGTTGCGTGGAATATGAGTTTTATCGAACAACTCGGTCCGGAAGCCAATGACAAATATGTAAGTAACCTAGATGTATATAAACGCAGACAAGAAGAAGCGCGTCTGAAAAATGAAAACAATAAGGAGGCAGAATAATGAGTTTAACAACAGTTAAAGGAATACAATCAGAAATTTTCGTTCCGATTACTCCTCCATCAGTATGGACTCCTGTGACAAAGGAAATCAAAGATATGACAGTGGCACTTGCAACTGCTGCTGGTGTTCATCACAAAGATGACAAGAGATTTAACCTTGCCGGAGACTTTACATGGAGAAAAATCACAGATACAATGAAATCAGAAGATTTGATGGTATCACATGGTGGATATGACAACGGTGATGTTAATAAAGACATCAACTGTATGTTCCCAATTGACAGAATTCATGAGTTAGCAAAAGAAGGATTCATCAAGGCTTGTGCACCTGTTCATGCAGGTTTCATGGGTGGTGGTGGAAACCAGGAAAAATTCAAACATGAAACTGGTCCTGCTATTGCTCAGATGTTTAAAGAAGAAGGCGTAGATGCTGTACTTCTTACTGCTGGTTGAGGTACTTGCCACCGCTCTGCAGTATTGGTGCAGAGAGCGATTGAAGAAGCTGGAATTCCAACAATTATTATTGCAGCTCTTCCACCGGTTGTACGTCAATCCGGTACACCACGTGCGGTTGCTCCATTAGTTCCAATGGGTGCTAACGCTGGAGAACCAAATAATAAAGAAATGCAGACTGCTATCGTAAAAGCAACATTAGAACAATTAGTAGAAATCCAGACACCTGGAAAAATTGTTCCGCTTCCATTTGAATACGTAGCTAAAGTTTAATTATAAAGTATCACCTGCGGTATTTTACTGTGGGTGATATTTTTGTGAAAAAAGTGTGAAAGGGGACGTAGTAAAGTTCAAGAAAACTACGTCCCCTTTCACACTTTTTTCACAATTTATGTTATAATAAATCAATTAGAAATAAGTGAGGTGAAGACATTGTCTCAGGAAGTGAGAGATTTAAGAAGATTGGTGATAAAGGCGTTTCATATAGAAAATATAGAAGCGGGTTCAGAAAATGAAGTTTATCCTGACGGAAAAATGAAAGTACATGCAGGGATTGAGCGAACAGATGATGAAAAATCAGCAATTGATAAGATAGAAATTTCCGTGATCAAACCGGGAGAACATAATCGTTGGACGAACAGTATAATGGATATTATTCCGATTTCCACAAAAGTACTGGGAAGAATTGGGGAAGGCATTACCCACACGCTGACAGGAGTGTATGTTATTTTGACAGGAGTAGATGTCAATGGCATACAGACCGCGGAATTTGGTTCGTCGGAAGGGAATTTGTCAGAAAAATTATATTTGGGAAGAGCGGGAACGCCTTCGCCGGGAGATTACATTATTTCGTTTGACGTAACATTTAAAGCGGGAATGGGGCAGGAGAGACACGGAGTGACTGAGGCCCATAGAAAATGTGATGAATTTATACAGAAGTTTCGCGAGCAGATGAAAAAATTCAAAGGCGAAGAATGTACAGAAAGGCATGAATATCATGATATAGTACGCCCCGGGAAAAAACGGGTTCTGATAGTGAAGCAGGTGGCAGGACAGGGAGCGATGTATGACACTCATTTATTTGGCAAAGAGCCTTCCGGAGTGGAAGGTGGACGTTCGATCATTGACATGGGGAATATGCCTGTACTTGTGACGCCAAACGAATATCGGGACGGAATTATCCGTTCCATGCAGTAGGAGGGAGAGACATGGGAATAGGACCATCGACAAAAGAAACTTCTCTACATCATTTTAGAGATCCTTTGTTGGACGTGGTATCGGCTGACGAGGATTTGGATTTGATGGGAGTTTTACTTGTAGGAACGCCGGACGGCAATGAAGAGAAGATGCTTGTGGGAAGAAGAACTGCGGTTTGGGCAGAAGGAATGCGTGCAGACGGTGTGATTATTTCTTCCGATGGCTGGGGAAACAGTGATGTAGATTTTACGAACACAGTGGAAGAACTTTCCACAAGAGGAATTGAAGTTACCGGATTGAATTTTAGCGGAACGGTTGGGCAGTTTGTAGTCGTAAATGAATATTTGGACGGAATCATAGATATAAATAAAAGCGAAAGCGGAACGGAAACGTGTGTAGTAGGAGAAAATAATGCGACAGCGCTAGATGCAAAAAAAGTGGTGGCGATGTTGAAACTCAAAATGCGAAGGAAAGAATAAAAGACCGTGAAATAAACTCACAGTCTTTTCGCATCTTTGAAAAAGGTAAATGCAGTATACAGCATAACACATATAACAATGGCGGTCAGAATATTCATTGGCAGAGCGGCGGCAACTTTGTAGGCTAGGAAAACGCCCATAAGTCCAAAAACGGTAATAACTGCGGCGGCTTTTCGGTCATATGCGCCGGATTGGATAAATTGAATGCCGGCAGATGGCATGAGGAATGCACAGGAACCCATCATAATGGGGAAAGCAGCGGATACGTTTAATCCCAAACCGCTCACCATGGCCATACATGGGGCGTAAAGCCCTACCCCGATGGTCATTAATGCACCTAAAAGAGTGTTGATGATAATGCCGATGATAAGTTTGTAACCTTTCAATCCGTAAGTCAAATGGCCGGTAATGGTGGAAGTAAGATTGCGTGCGTTGAGAGTGTAAATTCCTTCCAATTTCAGTTTTGGAATGAGGGAGGACAACTCCGATGCTGTAATGGAAGGGTTTGTGTAAATTTCTTTTTCGGTATCACTGAGATTTTGGTTGTTTTCTATCAGGTATATCCATTCCTCTCCGTTGTTGACGGTAAATCCGTTGGCTTTTAATTCCAAAACGATATCCTGAGGAGCGAGAGGTTTTTCAAATGGACCTATATGAGCCGATTTTAAAGAAAGAATAACGGCAAGTACGACTAATGCGGATCCCAGCGCCAGACGGATAATTTTTGGCGACCATTTTGAAACAAGGGAGGCGCCGTAAATTGCGCCTATAACTGCCCCTCCGATTAGAGTGATGAGAGTAATTCCTTCTATTTTAATAAGGTTTAGAAACAATAGAAATTCTGCTATTGTAGGAAGAGTGTGGGCGACGTTTAAAGTGCCGGGCATTTTTTCGTCCGGGCAGGAGTTGGTGAATTTGAAGCCTGCCTGACAGGTCGCAAAACTTCCTATACCCCATGTGTCCAGCAAATCGCTGAAGAATCCGATAATGGCAAGAGGGAAAATCTTATTTCGGGTAAATTCAGATTTATGCTTTAAGCAGTCGGTTATAAGAATAAAAGCGAAGAAGAGGGCGTAAATGAAAATGGCTATCTGCATAAAACGTACGAGATTCATCGTGTTTCCTCCTATTATAATAGATGATAATTTATTATAATCAGGAAGGGAGAATTTCATACATTTTTTGAAAAAAGGAGAAAATAAATTGTATTGAAAAAAGTACAATATTTTTCAAAAAAGACTTGAAAAAAGCAGAATGGTTTAGTATACTTAAAAAGCTGTGACATGATAGCGATGAAACGTGAGGTTGCTACTTATAATAGTAGGTGTTCCGCGGAGCGAATGTCAAGTTAGGAAACTGGCGACAAGTCACTGTACGAATCAATAACGGCCACTGAAACGTGGTAACAACGTGTGAAGAGATTAGGACACACACGGGAGAGTGTACAGTCACCGCTTGTCGTACTGAAGTTAAAAGTACGAAAAGGAGGCGACTTTTTTTATGGCAAGTCAAGTAATGAGAATCAC